>JABLTS010001472.1_pt1 | contig 245405 bp, 222 predicted proteins | sample 7160081 | NCBI WGS metagenome assembly JABLTS01 (sample SAMN14651231, study PRJNA627086) | human gut metagenome | isolation source: feces | host: Homo sapiens | reverse complement strand
TTTAAGGAATGTAATCTCGCAAAAGATTACATTGTTCGTTTCTGAAATTCTTTTTGAATTTTCAGGGTTGTCTTACTATTCAGTTATCAATGTTCCGATAAAAAACTGTCGCTCTTATATTAGCTAAACCTCAGTAACCATGCGGTCTGTAGGCTTCGACAATCTTTATTGTTTTATGTCGTCTCTCGCGGCGACTTGTTTATATTACCACTGGTGTATCTATTTGTCAACACTTATTTTTTAATTTTTTTAAAGTTTTTTAAATGTGTTTTATTTTGAATGATTAATATTGCACGAATGCAGTATTTATGGGTTTTTCTTTATCTGCAATATAAAATCATTAATCTTGTTTTGTTGCCTTTTTCATATCCTTATTGTATAATTAATGAAAGATGTTGTCTGCATAACAGACACATTTTCGTTATTATATAGATGCTTTTCAGATAAGCATTGGAAATGAGGACAATATGGAGAATAAGAAAATAGTCGTTGCGCTCGGTCGCAATGCATTCGGTGAGACATTCCCTGAACAACAGGCTAATGTCAAAAAAGCAGCCAAAGCAATCGGTGATCTTGTTGAAGCCAGGTATGATGTTATAATAACTCACAGCAATGGTCCGCAGGTTGGAATGATTCAGACAGCAATGACTGAATTTGCACGTCTTGATTCACGATATACAGTAGCACCTATGTCTCTTTGCGGAGCAATGAGTGAGGGATACATCGGATTTGACCTGCAGAATGCTATCCGTACTGAACTTCTTAACAGAGGCATTTACAAGACTGTTTCTACTATTATAACGCAGGTAAGGGTTGATCCTTTTGATTCCGCATTCAGTAATCCTACTAAGGTTATCGGACGTTATATGACTAAGGAAGAGGCTGACGCCGAAGAAGCCAAAGGTAATTATGTAGTCGAAGAAGATGGCAGGTATCGTCGTATAATAGCATCTCCAATGCCAATAGATATTTACGAGATAGATGCCGTAAGGGCTCTTGTCGATGCAGGTCAGGTTGTTATCGCAGGCGGCGGCGGTGGTATCCCTGTTCTTCAACAGGGTACTAAGCTTAAAGGAGCCAGCGCTATTATCGAGAAGGATTACACAGCTGCGAAGCTTGCTGAGCTTGTTAACGCTGACGTACTTCTTTTCCTTACAGCTTATGATAAACTTACTATAGAAAAAGGTACTCCTAACGAGAAGGTATTTGATACTGTATCTGCAAGAGAACTTCATCAGTATATTAAGGCAGGCCACTTCCCTGCTAAAACAACTTTCCCTAAGGTTGATGCAGCAATACGTTTTGTAACAGCAGACCCTGACCGCAAGGCAATAATATGCAGCCTTGAGCATGCAAAGGACGGTCTTGCCGGACGTACGGGTACTACAATAACAGCTTAAGTTCAAAATGTCAGGCAATATGGTCTATGCCTTACATGCCATAATAAAAAAGACATTCGGTTTCTCTCATATAGCGGGATACAACCGGATGTCTTTTTTGAATTGTTTTATTATTAATCTATCTCTCTTAAGAGTCCGGCTTTTCTCATAACCGGTCTTAATGCAAGATATATAATTGATGCAGCCACCACTGCCACAACAGCGTTGACTGTTGTTGTCAGTCCGTTAATCTTGGCAAGTGTCTTAGCAAGATCCTGAGGCAGTCCATACAGATATGTCTTATAGAAATATCCAACGAATGGCTCTGCTATTATGTTGAATATCATTCCTGCTGCTGCTGATACAACTGTAGCTGCAACCGTGTAGCCATGTCCCTTGTCATTCGGCTTTGATATCCTGAACAGTTTATGAGCAACAAATCCTGTAATAAGACCAATGCAAAGCTTAAGGACAAATGTCTTCGGTGCTGTTGTAATATATATTCCTGAGAGAATATCGCTTATTGACATTCCAACCGCTCCTGCCATTCCACCCCAGAAGCCACCGATAAGCAATGCTGCGAGTACGCAGAACACGTTACCAAAATGAAACATCGTTCCCTCTGTTCCCGCAACCGGTATCTGTATCTTAAAATATGTACATCCTACATAACTTAATGCCGCACACAATGCAGCCTGTGCCAATACTGTAGTGTTGGTTATGTTCCGGCTCTGTTCTTTCTTAAATGCAGTTATAAGTCCGGCAATAATGATTGTAATACCTGCAAATGTTGCAATAAGCGAATATGCATATGGCGCATTCTTATAATTGCCCGCCTCGTAAGTAATCACGTCTGCTATTATTCCGGCAATTGTGACTACTGCTCCCACTATAAGTGGAATGTACTTTTTGTTCTTTTCCATGTTTTCCTCCATTTCTGCCCACACCTCCGGGCATGCCAAGTCTGCAGATAAATGCAAATCTTGTATCATGTATGCAGACATCTTATAGCAAATGTGGCAACATGTAAAATGCCAGTTTTAATAATATTTATAATACCAGATGGAATTTTACGCAAATGAAAAAGATGAAGTTTATAGGGGACTTCATCTTTTTGCGAGGGGAACAATATATAGTCAAGAGCCTTGGGGAAATGCTCTTATGTGCTTTTGTTTATGTGATTATATTACATAATCAGAAGTGCCGTGTCAACAGAGTTTCCGCATGTTTTTTATTCAGTATTCAGTAATAAACACTTTGTTACATATCTATATAATTAATATGACATTTTTAGACATATTTCACAAAGTGTCTTACCCTAACTTACAAACATGCCCTCAAAATCTTCTCTACATCCATGTCATCGAGCGGCACATATGCATTATCCAGTCTGCCATGTATAACAGCATTGTGTGCCATGACCTGTATTTTACTGTCATCTATTCCAAGCTCTGACAGTGTTGACGGCAGTCCTATGTCTTTGAAGAACTGCTCCGTTTTGTCAATCCCAATCTCTGCCATCTCGTAATCATCTCCTGTATCCTGCACATGAAATACATTACGCGTATATTTTTTGAATCTTCTCGCTGTCTTTTCATTAAGTATGTGACGCATCCACTTTGGAGTTACAATTGCAAGGCCTGCTCCATGTGTTATATCATAAAATGCACTGAGCTCATGTTCTATAGGGTGGCATGACCATGACTGCGAACCTTTGCCACAACCTATAAGTCCGTTAAGTGCCATGCTGCTTGCCCACATAAGGTTAGCCCTTGCATCATAGTCGCACGGGTCTTCCATTGCTCTCGGACAATATTTGAGACATGCTTCAATAATACCTTCGCCAAATCTGTCCTGTATATATGTACCTTTTTCGCTCTTAAAGTAGTTTTCAAATACATGCGACATTATATCTGCCGTTCCTGCAGCAGTCTGGAACTTTGACACACCATATGTATATTCCGGGTCACATATTGCAGCTCTCGGAATAAACTTAAGGCTGGATGTTCCTATCTTTTCATGTCTTTCCGGATTGGATATCACAGCATTCTTGTTCATCTCTGAACCTGTAGCCGCTGCTGTCAGTACAGCTACTATGGGAAGTACATCAGTGATTCTCGAATTATCCATTACAATATCCCAGGCGTCACCATCATAATAATATGCCCCGGCTATTGCTTTGCTGCAATCTATCGTACTTCCGCCGCCAACTGCAAGTACAACGTCTATATGATAGTTCCGGCATATCATTACACCTTCACGTACTTTGTCTATTCTTGGATTCGGTGTGACGCCATCAAGTTCATATACATTAAAGTCATCAAGAAGCGACATAACCTTATCGTATATTCCATTGCGCTTTATGCTTCCCATTCCGTATACCATAAGAACATTTCTGCCATATCTGCCAAGTATCTTCGGAAGCTTTTCAATCTGTCCGCGACCAAAATTCATCTCTGTTGTAGCATTAAATACAAAATTCTGCATACTGACCTCCATTACTGCGCCTTATAAGAAAAAACTGTGACCGGAAAGCCCGGTCACAGTCCGTTAATTATGCACCTGTTGGCGGATATACATAAAGCAGTGCCTGCTCAGATGCAGTCGTTCCATCCACATCCGTAAGTGTATATGTTACCGCATATATACCGACATTAGCATATGCATAGTCTTCTGTCACAAGCTGTCCGTTAACATCTGATATGAGATATGTAACAAACGGTGTTGCATCGATACCTGCTGAGCTTACTGCTATTACGCCGTCAAGCAGATTAACCGGAGAACCGAATGTTGTAGATATCTCCTTTTGCGTAACCGTAAGCTGGAAGCTTGTTGCAGCCACTGTTGGCATGTAATAGAAGAAACCAAGATCCATATCTACATAACCATTGAATCCCGGGATTGCATTGGTTACACCAAACTGCCACATCTGATATGGGAATGATGTCGCAGGAAGCGGTCTCTCGAACATGTAGATATTGCTTGTGTAATAATAATCATTATAATAATTAGCCATCCAGATCTTATATGATGCACTGAGTGACGCAGGCTCAAATGTATTATAAAGATCATTCTTGCATGCATATACCATAGGTGTATATCCGTAGCTTGCAACAGTGTTACAGAATGTAGCTGCAATCATGTTCATTGTCAGCTGGTTCTGTGGCACAAGTGCAACTCTGTAATCACTTGCTGACTCCCAATCAAATGCTACCGGATATGTAATATTGTACTGCTGGCAAAGCTGAACCGTAAGGCATGCTTCTTCATACGCCTCTACAATATTAGTTGCCTGTGAGAAGAAGTACACGCCGCACTGAATACCTACAGACTGTGCCGCCTGAATATTCTGTACGAAGTAAGGGTCTATATAAAGTGATCCGTCACCTGTACTTCTTCCTGCACATTTAATCATTGCAAATGAGATTCCTGACGCTTTGGCTGCTGCCCAGTTAATATCGCCCTGCCACTTAGATACATCAACACCATACACGTACATTGGTGTCTCAGCAAACTTAACTGCCGCAGACTGCTTAGCTCCTCCATTATCAATATATTCCTTCCTGCCTCCCATTACTTCGTTCTCAGAAGATGTGTCAGCCGTAATTGCAAGCTTTTCTACAGGAATAAGTTCAAACTGGGTATTAACAATATTCTGTGCATCTGCATTGGCAATTGTATCAGCTGCCTTCGCTATCTGCTCATCATCAGTATAATCCGAAGCACTGATTCCGAGGTCTTCTGTTGTAAATGCACCCTTAGCATCGCTGCCGGTCATCTGTGATGTCTCATCAGCCACATATGAATCCGCACCTGCTGTTACAGTCTGTATATTCTGTGCATTGATATCTGTACCGTTACTGTTAATACTGTCTGAACCGACAGCTACACATGCCGCTGTGATAACTCCTGCAAGAGTAACTGCCATAACAGATTTTGCCATTTTACCGTTTAAAAATCTTTTTAATCTCATTTTTCTACTTTCTTTCCATTAAAACTAGTTGTTATGTCTTGTTATAATCTTCTTAGGACACTTCTCGGCACACTTGCCGCATCCTGTACACTTATCATAATCGATATGTGCTATGTTGTTCTCTACAGTGATTGCACCGAATTCACACTGCTTTGTACAAAGCATACATCCGATACATCCCGTTGAACATACTGCCATTACATCCTTGCCCTTATCCTTTGATGCACAGTTAACAGTAAGCGGTGCATCGTAAGGAATAAGTTCGATAAGATTCCTTGGGCATGTCGCAACACACTTACCGCATGCCTTACATTTTTCCTTATCTACTACTGCTATTCCATCCACTACATGAATTGCATCAAACTCACATGCCTTTACACATGAGCCGTATCCCATACATCCATATGTACATGCCTTTGAACCGCCATTAGGTACAAATGGCATCTGGGTACATTCTTTAACTCCTGAATAGTAGTAGTTCTCTTTTGCTTTGTTACAGTCACCTGCACACTTAACGAATGCTGTCATGCGCTTGCTGTCAGCAACTTCAGTTCCCATTATTGCTGCAATCTTAGCGCCTACAGGTGCTCCACCGACAGGGCATGCATTAACAGGAGCCTCTCCCTTTGCTATTGCCGCTGCAAGTCCGTCACATCCTGCATAACCGCATCCGCCACAGTTATTGCCTGGAAGTTCTGCACGTATATCAACTTCCTTCTGATCAACCTCAACCTTAAACTTATCTCCTGCAACACCAAGGAAGATACCGATAAGAATTCCTGTTATGCCGACAACTGCGGCAGCTATAATAATTCCACTCATATCATATCCTCCTTAGACAAGTCCTGAAAATCCGACAAATGCTATTGACATAAGTCCTGCTGTAAGCAGAACAATCGGCATTCCCTTGAAGCTCTCAGGGACATCATTATCAGCAATACGTTCGCGGATACCGGCCATAAGTACAATTGCAATTGTAAAGCCGATTGCTGTTGATACGCCGTATACTACAGTCTCAATGAAATTGTAACCATAAGATACACTGTTAAGTGCAACACCAAGTACTGCACAGTTAGTAGTAATCAGTGGAAGATACACACCAAGTGCCGAATACAGTGCCGGACTTGACTTCTTAAGGAACATCTCAACAAACTGAACAAGTGCTGCAATTACAAGAATAAATACAATTGTCTGAAGATATTCCATACCTGTAGGTATAAGAATAAACTTATAAATTAAATTAGAACATGCAGATGATATTGCAATTACAAATATAACTGCAACACCCATGCTGGCTGCCGTCTTTGTCTGCTTAGATACACCGAGGAACGGACACAGACCAAGGAACTGGCTCAACACAACATTATTAACGAGTGCTGCACTGATTGCTATGATAATCAGATTCATGTTTACCTCCATTTATTTGGCTTATTACAGCCTTCTGTCTATTATTCGGCGCTGCCTGTCTTATGTCCGGCACATGCAGTATTACCGCAGTGTCCGCAGTCTATCTTATCGCATCCTGCCTCAGCCGCAGTCTTCCTGCCTCTGATAATCTTGTTACGCACGGCGATTACCATTGCGAGTACAAAGAATGCACCGGGTGCAAGTACCATTATGCTTACAGGTGGCATTAATTCCTCGGTATATACCGTAAGTCCGAAGAATGTTCCTGCACCGAGAATCTCTCTTAATGCACCGAGAATAGTAAGCGATAATGTGAATCCAAGACCCATTCCAAGTCCGTCAAAGATTGATGGAACTACAGGATTCTTAGAAGCATAGCTCTCAGCACGTCCAAGAATAATACAGTTAACTACGATAAGAGGAATATATACTCCGAGTGACTCATTAAGTGAAGGAAGATATCCTTCAAGAAGCATCTGTATAACTGTAACAAATGATGCAACGATAACTATGTACGCCGGCATTCTTACCTTGTCAGGTATGATTTTTCTGAGGAGGGAAATCATGAAGTTTGACATTACAAGAACTGCCGTTGTTGTAAGTCCCATTCCCATACCGTTGATTGCTGATGTTGTTACCGCAAGAGTAGGACACATGCCAAGAATGAGTACAAGTGTCGGGTTCTCTTTGATTATACCATTATAAAGTCGTTCAATACACTTATTCAACAGAAACACCTCCTGTCAGCTTAATACCCTCTTTTGTAAGATTCTCAAATACTGCAAGTGCACTGTTAACACCCTTGGTAACTGCCTTAGATGTAATTGTTGCACCGCTTATTGCATCAACATCGCCATCCTTTGCTGCACCGCTCTTGGTTACAACAAACTGTGATGCCTTCTTATTCTTAAAGTTAGACTGGAACTTCTCTTCCTTAGCCTTCATACCAAGTCCTGCTGTCTCGCTGATTGAAAGAATTGATATTCCGTTGACTGTTCCGTCTTTCTGGATACCTACTGAAAACTTGATATCTCCGCCGTATCCGTCATTAGCAATTACAGTAACAACAAGTCCCTGATAGCTGCCACCCTTCATTGCTGCAACCACATCTGAAATCTCGTCTTTCTCGATTCCTGCTGCCGCAAGAGCTGATGCATAATTATCAGCCGGTACCGATTCAAGTGCCTTGAACTCATCAGCACCCTCAAATACATTACGGTATGCATCCTGCTTTGCCTGCTCCTGAACCTTTGCTATAGGAGCCTCTGTTATCTTATGTACAAATCCAAGTGCCAGTCCGGCAATAAGTGTAATCGCAAATAAAATCAGTGCATCTTTTATAATAGCTTTCATATTCATGATTACTTTGCCTCCTTTTCCGGCTTCTTACCGAATGACTTCGGAACAGTTACCTTCTCGATAAGCGGTACAAGAAGGTTGCCAAAGATAATTGCAAACGAAACACCTTCTGCATTGGCACCGAACATTCTGAACAGGCCTGTAAGGATACCAAGGATTATACCGAATACGATCTTGCCGTTAGGTGTAATAGGTGATGTAACATAATCAGTTGCCATGAAGAATGCTCCAAGCATAAGACCGCCGCCGCAGATCTCCTTAAGCATATACATAAAATCAAACTGATGTCCCGGTGCAAAGATAAGTATGAATACTGCAAATGAAGCTATGTAAGCTACAGGTATTCTCGGGCTTATAATCTTCTTAACAAGGAGATATATAGCACCTATAAGGATTGCAAGTGCTGAAGTCTCACCGATTGTACCGGCCGTAGAACCAAGGAACATATTAAGAAGCTCCGGCTGTGCAAGTCCTGCTGCTTCTTCTCCTCCCTTAAGGATTGCAAGAGGCGTAGGACCTGTATATGCATCTGTTGCAAAATCAGACATCCACTTTGCAAATGAGATGAAAAGGAAACATCTCGCACCAAGCGCAGGGTTCATGAAGTTCTGTCCGAGTCCGCCGAAAAGCATCTTAACGATGATTATTGCAAATGCATCACCTATGATAAGCATTCCGATTGGAAGTGTTACCGGAACATTAAGTGCAAGAAGGAGACCTGTTACTGCCGCACTGAAATCGCCTACAGTAATCTCCTTATGCATAAAATACTCATAAATTGCTTCTATGGCTACACATGCTGCAATACTTATAATTATTCTTGCAAGTGCACCAAGTCCAAAATTATATACACCAAATACGCTTGCAGGTATCAGCGCAATAAGTACATCAAGCATAATTGAAGATGTCGTCTGGCTGCTGCGCACATGAGGTGATGTTGAAACACTAAATAAATCGCTCACTGTTGTATATCCACCTTTCCGTTATTTTTTCTTTCTGCGGTTGGCAAGAACCTGCTTACGCATTGACTTAATGTACTGTGCAAGAGGTCTCTTCGCCGGACATGTGAATGAACAGCTTCCGCACTCTACACACTCAACACCGTCAAGCTTCTCAAACTCTTCAATTCTGCCTTTTGATGCAAGTACTGCAAGCTTTGCAGGAAGAAGATGCTCAGGGCATGCCTCTCCGCACTTACCGCAGCGGATACATGCTGAAGCCTTGAGATCCTTAACAGGATCCTTCTGAAGCACAAGCAGTGATGAGCTTCCCTTAACCACAGGAACATCAAGTGAATACATTGCAAATCCCATCATAGGACCGCCTGATATATACTTCTCAGGTTCACCTACAGGACCACCTGCCGCGTCAAGAAGCTGTCTGAAATTCATGCCAAGATATACATAGAAATTCTGTGGCTCCTTAACTCCGTCACCTGTAACAGTAACGATTCTCTTAGTAAGCGGGAATCCTTCTATACATGCAAAATAGATTGAAGTAACAGTATCTACGTTATGCACAATACATCCGGCATCGGCCGGAAGCATTGATGAGTTAATCTCACGTCCTGTCACTGCTGATATCAGGAAACGCTCACCGCCCTGAGGATACTTTGTCTTCATCACCTTAACAGAGATTCTGTCCTCTCCTGCGCATGCTTTCTCCATTACAGCTATAGCCTCGGGCTTATTATCCTCGATTGCAATTACGCCCTGCGCCTTGTCAAACAGCTTAAGGACAATCTTAAGACCCATAACCACCTTTTCAGGCTCCTCAAGGAGTCTTCTGTAATCAGAAGTAAGATATGGCTCACACTCAGCTCCATTAACAATAACATAGTCTATTGCTTCGGGATCCTTCGGTGTAATCTTAACATTAGCCGGGAAACCGGCACCACCCATACCTACTACACCTGCTGCCTTGACCTTTTCACGGATCATATCATTAGTAAGATCCTCAAACTTAGTCTTAACATACTCTACTTCTTCATACTTACCATCATTCTCAATTATGATTGAATTGCATTTGCCTCCGGTAGCAAGTGTTCTTGGCTCTATAGCCTTAACGGTACCGGATACAGATGAGTGAATGTTGGCTGAAATGAAACCGCCGGCCTCAGCAATAAGCTGTCCCGCAAGGACATGGTCACCCTTTGCCACGACAGGCACTGCCGGAGCTCCGATGTGCTGTGAAAGCGGGAATACCATATCGCCTTCCGGCAGAAGCTCTTTAATAGGCTTGTCTTTTGAGAATTCCTTTCCGTCGAAAGGATGAACTCCACCCTTAAATGTCAACTTTCCCATTGCATTCTTCTCCTTAATGAATAAAAATATCTTATATCATTTTACCGCAATTAATGAGAAAAATAAAGCAAAATATACAAAATCTCTTTTATTTTAAGCGTATTTTGGACTATAATAGTCTAAAAATGTTTTCAGGAGGTATACATGCTGACATTTGCAAAAGAAATCGTTTGTCCCGAACCTGCAATAGATGATGAGACAGTTATGTTTGATATAGAGACAACGGGTTTTTCCTCAAGAAGCACATACCTGTATCTTATAGGTGCAATATATCGTGATAACAAAAAGCTTATCCTCAGGCAGTGGTTTGCCGAGAATAAGCAGGCGGAAGCTGCAGTGCTTGCCTCATTTTTTGAAATTCTCGGCGGGCACAGCAAAATATGCGGTTACAATAGTAACGGCTTTGATATACCATACGTTAACGAACGCTGCCGACACTACAATCTTCCATACACGCTAGACGCATATGAGAGCATTGATATCTTCAGGCAGATAAAGCCATTATCAGCACTTCTCAAGCTTGAGAATTACAAGCAGAAGTCAGTTGAGCATTTTCTCGGAATAGACCGTGAGGACATATACAACGGTGGTGAGCTGATAAAAATATATGAAAACTATGTCAGCACTTCGGACAGCAATGCTCTTGACACAATCCTTCTGCATAACGCCGATGATCTCAGGGGACTTCTTGCAATAACGCCGGTACTTTCATACATGCAGGTTTTGGAAGGCAGCTTTACCATTACCTCGCTTGATATAAACCATCCTGACAGTAAGACCTGCGAAGCTATTTTCAGCGCATCGCTTGATACGCCTGTACCGTCAAGAGTTTCCTGCGGCAATGACGAGTGCTACATGGTCATATATGGCACAACGCTCAAAATGCGCTGCCGCATATATACCGGTGAACTCAAATATTTTTATTCAGACTACACCAATTATTATTATCTGCCGTTTGAAGACCGCGCAATACACAAAAGTGTTGCATTTTACGTTGACAAAGACTTCCGTACCAAAGCAAAAGCAGCTAACTGCTACAGCAAGAAGACCGGCATGTTTCTGCCACAGAAAAGCGAGGTTATCTCGCCATATTTTAAGATTGATTATTCAGATAAAAAAATGTATTTTGAACTGGATGACACTTTTTGCAACAGCTATGACAGCCAGTATTCGTATATGATGCATGTGATAAGCACGCTTCTCAGATAGATTCTTACAGTTTGTTATAGAAAAACAGCTTCTCAAAGCCAAAGCCAAGTTCCTTGTAATTAATAATCTGCTCTGTATTACCAACAAAAAGGCATCCGCCCTTAACAAGGGCATCGTTAAACTTTCTGTATATCTGATCCTTTGCTTCCTCAGTAAAGTAAATCATTACATTACGGCATACTATTAGATGGCATCCTGAAGGATATGGATCTTTGAGCAGATTATGCTTCTTAAACTCAACGCATCTCTTGATATCATCAGATATCTTATATGCTTTCTCACCCATCTGTTCAAAATACTTCTTCTTATATTCGTCAGGCAGTCCCTTGAGACTGTTAGGGCCATATACGCCTATCTTAGCCTTCTCTATGACCTGTTCATCAAGATCTGTAGCAAGGATATGTATTCTGTTAAGCGGCATCTTCTTAGCAAGAATCATTGCAATTGTATATGGCTCATCACCTGTGGAGCATGCTGCACTCCAGATCTTAAGATTGCTTCCATACTGTTCAATAAGCTTAGGCAGGACAGACTGCTCGAGCGTGTCCCACAATGCCGGATTTCTGTAGAATTCAGAAACATTAATAGTAAGATAATTAACAAATTCGTCAAGCTTTTGTGCATCAGTTGATATAAGCTTTGTATAGTCAACATATCCGGTGAATCCGTTACGTCCTATCAGCGTATCAATACGTCTCTTCATCTGGCGTTCCTTGTACGCATTAAGGTCAATTCCGGTAAGCTTAAGCACTTCCTTTTTGAAATCTTCGTAATTATTCCCCATATTTTCTCCATTCCATTAATCGTGTCATTTAAAAATAAGCCTTATAACTGATGGTTAAATCGTTATAAGGCTTATAAAATTCATAATATCAGATTAGTTCTCTTCTGAAACTTCTTCTGCTGCTTCATCTGAAGCATTATCCTTAAGAAGTGCCTTAATGCTAAGGCTGATCTTCTTCTCTTCTACATTAAGGTCTACAACCTTAGCTTCTATCTCCTGTCCAATCTTAAGAACATCTGATGGCTTATCAACATGCTCAAGTGCAATCTGTGATACATGAAGAAGTGCATCAACACCTGTCTCCAGCTCAACAAAAGCACCAAAGTCTGTCATTCTTGCCACCTTGCCCTTAACGACATTGCCTACCGCATACTTCTCCGGAGCATCTGTCCAAGGGTTCTGATCAGGATACTTAAGGCTGAGAGCTATCTTAGAACCGTTAATCTCCTTAACGAATGCCTTAACGCTGTCTCCAACCTTGAATACCTTCTTAGGATTCTCTGTTCTTCCCCATGACATCTCTGAAATGTGAAGAAGTCCGTCAACTCCGCCAAGATCGATGAACGCACCGAAGTCAGTTACATTCTTAACTGTTCCTTCGATTGTATCGCCTTCCTTAATTGAAGCAAGAAGCTTCTCAGCCTGCTCAGCCTTCTTAGCAAGAATAAGCTGCTTGCAGTCACCGATAATTCTTCTCTTCTTAGGATTGTACTCTGTAATCACAAATGATACTTCCTGACCTTCAAACTTAGTAAGATCCTTCTCATATGTGTCAGATATAAGACTTGCAGGAATAAATACCCTTGCTTCGTCGATTACTACGCTTAAGCCTCCAGGGATTGCCTTGTCAACCTTAGCTGTGATAACTTCCTTATTGTTGTATGCTTCTTCAAGCTTCTTATTGCCTTCTTCAGCTACAAGTCTTCTGTATGTAAGAAGAACCTGTCCGTCACCATCATTAACTTTAAGAACCTTGGCCTTCATTGTATCACCCTCTGATACTACCGTTCTAAGATCAACATTAGGCTTGTTAGTATATTCACTGCGTGTAATTATACCATCAGCCTTGTATCCGATGTTAAGTACTATTTCATCTTCCTTGACACTGATAACTGTACCGTCAACGACCTCTCCTGTATGTATTGTCTTAAATGATTCCTCAAGCATCTGTTCAAAACTTTGCTCTGACATTAGAATAAACCTCCTCAATAATGTTATTAGGGGTTGATGCCCCTGCTGTAATACCTATGCAGCCTTCGGAGTTAAACTTATACAAATCCAGGTCTCTTAGTGTCTGTATATAATACGTGTCCTCACACTCTGACTTGCAGATCTCATAGAGCTTACGCGTATTAGAACTGCTCCTGCCGCCAATGACTATCATTGCATCCGCCTTGGATGCAATAGCCCTCGCCTCTGTCTGGCGTTCCTCGGTGGCATTGCAAATTGTATTACGAATGTCTATATTGTAACCCTTTTTTGAAATAATTTCAACCAATTCTTCAAATTTCTTGTAATTAAATGTCGTCTGCGACACGACACATAATTTTTCATTGTCATCCGCCTTAAATTCTTCAGCTTTTTCTGCTGAATCAATAATACACGTTCTGCTCACAGACCATCCTACTATTCCCTCAACTTCCGGATGATGTTCATTGCCGATTACTATAATCGTACAGCCTTCCTTGCTTTTTTGTTCTACTATCCTGTGTATCTTAAGAACAAACGGACAGGTTGCATCTATAATCTCAAATCCGCTCTTATTAATTGCATCATATACGTTCTTTGCAACGCCATGTGAACGTATGATTATTGTACCCTTTTCAAGCCCGGATAATTCATCAGCATCATTAATTACGCGTACGCCTTTTTTCTCAAGATCTTTTACAACCTCTTCATTATGAATGATAGGACCAAATGTATACACGTTGCCATTGCCCGCCTGTGCATATACTTTATCCACTGCACGCTTTACTCCAAAACAGAATCCCGCAGTCTTTGCAAGTATTATTCCCATGCATTCCTCCACTCTATACAGTCTGATTAATTATCTGATAAGCTTTTTCACTGCTGCCACAACCTCGTCAATATTCATATCAGAGGTATCAAGCAGCACAGCGTCATCCGCCTGCTTAAGCGGAGAGATTGTCCTGTGCATATCCTGATAGTCACGCTTTTCAATGTCGGCCTTAATCTCCTCATAGTCAGCATTCCCATTCTTCTCTACAAGTTCATCATAACGTCTCTTAGCCCTTGCATCAGAGCTTGCCGTAAGATAAATCTTGATCTGCGCATCAGGAAGCACTGTTGTTCCAATGTCACGTCCATCCATTATCACATTGGACGTTTCTGCCAGATTACGCTGAAGTTCAAGAAGCTTTGCCCTTACACAGCCGTATCCTGAAGTTGCAGATGCCATTCTGCCGACAGCTTCTTCTCTCAGACGCGCTGTTACGTTGCTTCCGTTAAGAATAACCTGCTGTACTCCATCGGCATATTCTATCCTTATGTCTACGCCGTCAACCGCACTCTGTATCTGTTCTTCGCTGTTACAGTCAATTCCGTTATCCATAAAATATATTGCCATTGCCCGGTACATTGCACCGGTGTCAACGTATATGTAGTTAAGTTCCTTAGCAACTCTCTTCGCTATCGTGCTCTTGCCTGCTCCCGCCGGTCCGTCAATTGCTATTGCATATGCCATTACATTCCTCTTTTCTGTGGGTACACATATCTGTATATGTCTCACTTTATTAATATTTATTCTGATTCTGCTGTCCAAGCTGCCCTGCCGTGTATGCCGTTGACCATGCGACCTGAAGATTAAATCCTCCCGTAACCGCATCAACATCAAGCACTTCCCCTGCGAACCTCAGATTGGGGATTTTCTTGCACTGCATCGTCGAAGGATTAATCTCTCTGACATCAATTCCTCCCTGGGTAATTATCGCCTCATTAAAGCCTCTGACTCCGGTAATCGTAACCGTCAGGTTCTTAAAAAGCTGCACAAGCTGCTTTCTTGAAGCTGCCGTTATGCTGTTGACCTTCTGTGCAGGGTCTATGCCGCTCAACTCCACGATTACCGGTATCATTTTCTTAGGAAGAAGCTTATCCAGCGAATTAGCGAACTGCTTATTTCTGAATTCTTCAAAATCACGGCATATTCTCTCGTCAAGCTGTTCATTATCAAGCGCCGGCTTCAGGTCAATCACCAGCTTAAGTTCATGCCGGCGCAGGCGCTTTGCTATATAGCTGCTTGCACTCAGTATTACAGGTCCGGTAACTCCGAAATGTGTAAACATCATCTCTCCGAAATCACTGTACACTTCTTTACTGCCGTCACAGACAGTTATTGCAATATTCTTAAGGCTCAGTCCCTGCAGCTCTTTAACCCACTCCTCTTTTGCTATAACCGGAACAAGCGCCGGGATTACATCCGTAACCCTGACGCCAAGTTCCTCGGCAAATCTGTAACCATCCCCGGTTGAGCCGGTTGTCGGATACGAACATCCGCCGGTTGCAACAATAAGCTCGTCACAGTCATAATGACGCTTCTTTCCACGCGTTATGGCATCAACTCCTGTAACAAGTGTTGTGCTGCCATCAGAATCCGGATTCTTTGCAGTATGTGCTGTTATTTTTTTAACTTCAGTTTCATACTCAACTGACACATTATGTCTTCTCAATTCACGGCGTAGGCAGTCTATTACATCAGAAGCCTTGTCCGATTCAGGGAACACTCTGTTACCGCGTTCAACCTTGAACTTAAGACCAAGTTCATCAAAGAATCCCATGCAGTCATAATTACTGAATCTGCTGAATGCACCATACATAAACTTCTGATTCGTGACAATGCTGTTCATCAGATCTTCATTATCTCCCGCATTAGTAAGATTACATCTTCCCTTGCCTGTTATATATATCTTTTTGCCTAACTTTTCATTCTTTTCCAGCAGCAATACGCTATTGCCGTTCCTTGCAGCAGTAATAGCCGCCATCATCCCGGCAGCACCGCCGCCAACTATAATAACCTTGCTCATCCATGCTCCTTAGGTTCATAATCTCATATCTGATTATTATACTGCATGGTTAAGCATTTTCCAAGTCAGATTTTCTTATTTGTTAACATCGTAGGTAACCCCGTCAACGATAACCGCTTTTACGGATGATGTATCTATGACCTCATCCAGATGCCAGTATATGTTACTGTATCCGTCATAAAAATCACTGTAATTGTCGCTGTATTGCTGTGCAGTGGCATCCGTCTTATTCTTTCTTTCGTGGTACAAAGATGAACAAGTGACGATTGTAATATCATTGCCATTCTGACGTTCCTTCACCGGAATATCCTCATATCTGCTTCTTTCCGGTGCAATCCTCTTAACACTTCCATCGTTATATACAAGGCTGATCATAGCCGGTCTCCACACATAATCACTTACACTTCTCATTTCAAATCTTGCTTCAATTCCAAAGTCAGTAATTGTAAATGTTACCGGAGACACCCTCATCTCAACTTCATCATTATCAAGCTCTGACGGATAATTAAGCCTTGCCTGTGCTATGTCATCTTCATCCATATCTATAATTATTCCCTGAGTATTGCTGTTATATACAGGTGTATCCTTCACATTAAGCAGAATAAAGTAGCCGCTTTCCTCAACCAGCTTTGCCGTATCGTCAGCATTCTTATTTTTCTCTCCCTGACGGATAATATTATTCAACGTATACTGTGCTCTTTTCTGCCGCCACTCTTTATCATTGCTGCTCGGTCCTACTACGAGCATATCAGGTACATCTTTAATAAGATACACTATATGCGTACTGTTATTCTGCGCATCATAGTCCTTGCCGACAGATATCACCACAGATTCGTTAGATGGCATTCCATTAGCCATATAGCTGAAGCTTCCATCTTCACTGACTGTTGCGAACTCCGCCCTGTAATTATACTTTTCTCCCGGTCTGTCATTAATATTTTTTAGAGTAAGCTCAACAATCGCGTCGTTATCAATTCTCATGTACCGGTCAATATTAAGCCTTACATCACTGCTTTCCACAGTTTCATCCGAATATCCAATATACCGGTTATCAACACTGTGCAGCTGTGTATAGCTGTCAAATTTGGATTTTCCGATTATATTCTCTGCTATTCCGGCAATCACCGGGACTGACATACATATGCATAACACAGCTGCGGCAGCTGCGGCAACCGTGCGTCCTCTTGTAAATGCAATTGCACGTTTATGTCTTTCCGGCTCTGCATCATGCCCGGACGCATGATTATCTGAGCTTCCGAGTGCCTGCGCTACGGCGTTCTTTACCTTTGTCTCATCGGGCTTTTGCCCATTCTGATAGTGTCTGTACATATCTTCCCATTTTTTCATAATCTTACTGCTCCTTTTCAATTATATCAGCCATCTGCCTGCGTCCCCTTGCAAGCCATGTCTGCACTGTTGATTCTCTTTTCCCAAGCATTCCGGCAATTTCTCTCACACTGTATTCCTCATAATAATACAGATAAAGTGCTATTCTGTATCTTGGATGCAGCCTCGAAAGTGCGTCCCTGACAAGCTCTGCTTCATGATCTGCCTCAGCTTCTGATATAAAAACATCCTCCTGTCTTCCTGCTGCATTGTCCCACCATGCATCATCCTTCCATGCGTTGTCCCCATCCGGATATACGCGCTTCCTTCTGAACGGATTACGGTACAGTGAGTGGCACTCATTGACCGTACAGCGTATAGTCCAGCTTTTTATGTGTTCCTCGCTTTCAAACTCTTTGTCCGAGGTGAGCATTTTAATAATCACATCCTGCATTATATCTTCAGCATCTTCCCTGCAGCCAAAATAATTATAGGCGATTCTGTACACAGATGGTGCCAGTCGGTTCACCATCATCTCGTCTGGTTTCAAATTTTCCTCCATTCTGCAGCTTTTCCACTGCTCTTTTCTATAAGTAATACATTATCGCTCTTGAAAATATCTCACAAAGACACTTAATTTTCATAATTTTTCCAATTTTATTTCACTATTTATTAATATTATAAAACATATTTTTATATTTGAAAGGAGCCTTTCCCTAATGAAACACAGAGTACAAAAGCTTGCAGCGTCTCTGCGCAGGCACCTTAAGGTTATCATCCCGGTATTCCTTGTTATAGTGATAGCCGTTGTTGTCGTCTTCCGCACCCAAAAGACAACCGACACGTACACCGAAGAAACCGTTCAGGTGCGTAATGTTGCGACATACCTTACATTCTCAGGCAATGTCGAAGCCGTCAGTGATGCCACAATAAAGCCGAAGGTATCTAAGACAGTTACAGCAGTTAATGTATCTATCGGTGACGAGGTTAAAAAAGGTGACGTAATTGCCACTCTCGATGATTCCGAAATTCAGAGAAGCATAAAGAAACAGGAAGCATCACTTTCCAATACCGAGCTTAATAATTTCTATTCAATACGTGACAGCCAGAAAAAATATGACAATTACAAGGCTGACCTTGAAAACGGCCAGAACAGCCAGATTATGTCTGCCGCAAACAGCGTCGAGAATGCCCGCACATCTTATGAACAGGCCAAAGAAACTTATGAGCGTAATAAGATGGAGCTTGAAAACAATATGGATTCATCCGTAATCAGTTCCAACCAGAAAGTTGCATCCGCAAAGCAGGCACTTGATGACGCCAATCATGATTACGCTGACAATGAAGCAAAGATAAGAGGATATGATAAAGGTGTTGCCAATGCTGAGAGCATCTATGGAGAAGACTCCTCTGAGGCTGCAAATGCACAGAAAGAGCTTGAATCAGCAGAAGAAAAAAGTGATTCCTTACAAAAAGCAATTGACAACGCACAGACTAATTATGACAATGCCGTTAATGACCTGCTTATGTCATATTACACAAGCAACATTAATCTCAATTCCGACTACGAAAATATGCAGCAGAAATACACCGCATACCAGCAGGCACAGGCAAGCTACGAGATTGCCGTAAAATCAGCCGGTGAAACACTTCAGGATTATGCCGATTCACTTGAGAAGACCCAGGCTACATCCAATACGACAACTGCCACGGTTGAACTTGAGGCTCTCTACGACCAGCTTGAAGATTATAAGATTACAGCACCGATTGATGGTGTAATAACAGTTCTCAACATCAATGTAGGCGATTCAGCCTCAACAAGCGATACTGCTGCCGAGGTAACCAATTATGATAAGATGAAGGTCCAGATAAAAATTGACGAAGACAATATATCTGCCCTTGATAACGGTACAGAAGTAACCGTATCTGTAGATGCCCTCAATAAGACATATAAAGGTACCATTGAAAATATGTCAAAGAAGGCAACCGTAAGTAACAATGTATCATATTTTACAGCCGATGTGACTTTTGACGCAGATGATGATATACGAAGCGGTCTGTCAGCAGAGGTCAAATACCTCCTTAACGGTGTTGAAAATGTTGTCTCAGTATCAATGAGTGCTCTTAACTACAATACCGATAACACTGCCTATGTTCTTGTAGGCAGCAACGCCTCTAATGCACAACAGCGCAATGTTACGCTCGGAATAAGCAACGGCACATATGTTGAGATAAAAGATGGTCTGGCAGAAGGTGAAACCGTCCTCGTTAAACAGAGTAAGACCTCTGAAGCCCTTATCAGCACGGGCATGGGTGGTGGACAGCGGCCGCAGGGTCAGGCTCCTGACGGCAATGGCGGCGGTAACGGTGGCGGCCGTGGCGGTAACGGCGGCAAAGCGCCGGGTGGTGGTCCCGGAGGCAACTAAACGCACCAGTTTAATATGCGTATAAAAATATGCAGGAATGGAGACCGGATTGAATACCACATTTAACATCTCTACTAATAATGAAATTCTCACTATGAAAAATATTGTAAAAGACTATGTAATGGGTGAAGAAACCTCGCATGTACTTAAGGGAATTGACCTTTCCGTAAATGAAGGTGAATTTCTCGCGATTCTCGGCCCGTCAGGCTCAGGCAAGTCAACTCTTATGAATATAATAGGCTGTCTTGATGTACCGACCTCAGGCGAATATATTTTGTCAGGACGAACTATCGCAGACATGGACGAAAAGACGCTCGCACACATCCGCGGCCGCGAGATTGGATTTATATTCCAGCAGTTTAATCTTCTGCCAAAACAGGATGCTCTTGAAAATGTTGAGCTTCCGATGATCTATGCCGGCGTACATGAAAAGAAAAGACGCGAACGTGCCACAGTACTTCTTGAAAAGGTCGGACTCGGTGACAAGCTTCACCATTTTCCTAACCAGATGTCCGGCGGTCAGCAGCAGCGTGTTGCAATCGCCAGAGCAATGGCTAACTCTCCGTCGATTCTTCTGGCAGATGAACCTACCGGCGCACTTGACCAGAACACCGGACGTCAGGTTATGGAGCTCTTCCATGACATAAACAGTGAAGGCCACACAATAATCATGATAACCCATGATGCCAAGATTGCCAGTCATGCATCAAGAATTGTGCGAATTCTTGACGGCAATCTTGAAGATGGTGACCTTACTGATGCATAAATGCAAAGATTGGAGAATTTATGGACATTTTAAAACAGAGTATCTCAATGTCAATTAAGAATATACGGACTAATAAAATGCGTTCATTTCTTACGACGCTGGGAATAATAATCGGTGTCACTGCCGTAATTGCGCTTATTACAATCGTCCATGGCGTATACGATTCCGTAATGGGACAATTCTCGGAACTTGGTGCCAATACAATCACTGTGTCCGTAACAGGTAATGCCATGAAAACGGGCATATCTGACAGTGACATAGAAAATATTGAAGCCTTGAAGTACGTTAATGGTACATCCCCAAGTGTAACAACTACAGCAACCGTAATGTACGAAGGTTCAAAAAACACAGTTACCGTACAGGGCAGGAGCGATGCATATTTCAGAAATACAACAACTAATCTTGTGCTTGGACGCGAGCTTACATCTCTTGAAATGGATGGTTCTGTATATACCTGCATTATTGACAGAGACTGTGCGCAGACATTTTTCCTTGGCACTAATCCTCTTGGACAGACGCTTAAGCTTAACGGTTACACTTATACCGTTGTAGGCCTTACTGATGACGGATCTGACGATGATAATTCCTCTTTTAATTCATTCGGTCAATCATCCAGCAGTGCCGGGACGGTCATAATACCATACCGCAATGCACTGCGCATGACATCCTCCGGCAATATAACAAGCCTTGAGGTTTATGTATCTGATACACAGTATTCAGACGCAGTAACATCAGCAGTCGAAAACATATTAAGTGAATCATTCAGCAATGACTCAGACAGCTATAATGTAACTAACATGGATTCACTTATACAGAGCATGGAGACAACCGAGAACATGCTGATGGCAATGCTTGGCGGTATAGCTTCCATATCACTGCTTGTCGGCGGAATCGGAATAATGAACATGATGCTTGTGTCAGTAAGTGAACGTACTAAGGAAATAGGTCTCAGAAAGGCACTTGGTGCCGAACCGTCACGAATACAGATGCAGTTTCTGCTTGAATCTATATTCCTTTCACTTACGGGAGGTTTTGTAGGAGTTATTCTCGGCCTGATAATCTCTTATGTTGCTTCAACACTAATGAGTACGACATTTGAGATTCAGATGTCCGCGATTCTGCTCGGCGTAGGCTTCTCTGCTGCCATTGGCATTATCTTCGGCTGGGTTCCTGCAAGAAGAGCCAGCAGGCTGAATCCTATTGATGCGCTAAGGAATTCAGATGGCTGACAATTGACAACAGTTGAATCCTTTTATTGTGCATAAAACCCCTCCTTACCGGACATTACAATGTCAGGTAAAGAGGGGTTTTGTCTGAGTAATTGTTTAATTGCTTAGCTTATCGTCATATTAAACTTACTGTTGTTATTATACCGGATATGCCTTGTTCTGTGTATCAGCAGCTGCAGCATCAACCTTTGTCTGCTGTGCTTCACGATACTTAAAGAACTCTGTAGCAACCTGTGGGAAGAGTGCGTATGAAAGTACATCTTCTTCCTGCTGTGCGTACTGCTTAACGATTGGATCGTTCTTGAACTTCTCAAGCTGTGGCTCGATAAGATCTGCAGGACGACATGTAATTGGCTCTTTGTCACCGATCGCCTTCTTCTGAACTTCAGGATTAAACGGCTTAACTGTCTTACCGAATTCACCGGCAAGAACCTTCTTAGACTCCTTAGTAATCATCTTGTAACGCTCACCCTGGAGTACGTTGAGGACAGCCTGTGTACCAACAATCTGTGATGAAGGTGTAACAAGCGGCGGTTCGCCATAATCTTTACGAACTCTTGGGATCTCCTCAAGAACTGCCTCGTACTTATCTTCTGCATGTGCATCCTTGAGCTGTGATACAAGGTTAGAAAGCATTCCGCCAGGTACCTGATAAAGAAGAGTCTTAATATTAACTCCAAGTACCTTTGGATTCATAAGGCCGCTTGCAAGAGCTTCCTCACGCATTGGTCTGAAGTAATCTGCAATCTCTGCAAGAAGTTTCTGGTCAAGGCCTGTATCATAAGGAGTTCCTTTGAATGTCTCTACCATAACTTCTGTTGCAGGCTGGCTTGTTCCCATTGAGAATGGTGACATTGCTGTATCAATGATATCAGCACCTGCTTCCACAGCCTTAAGATATGTCATTGAAGCTACACCTGATGTGTAATGCGTATGCATATCAATAGGAATATCTGCACCTTCCTTAAGAGCCTGCACAAGCTCTGTAGCCTGATATGGAAGAAGAAGACCTGCCATATCCTTGATACAAAGTGAATCAGCTCCCATGTCCTCTACTCTCTTGGCCATATCTTTCCAGTAATCAAGTGTATATGCATCACCGATTGTATATGAAAGAGCTATCTGTGCATGACCCTTCTCCTTCTTGGCTGCCTTAACAGCAGTCTCAAGGTTACGGATATCATTGAAGCAGTCGAATATACGGATAATATCAATACCATTGGCGATTGACTTCTGTACGAAATACTCAACTACATCATCTGCATAATGATTATATCCAAGAATATTCTGACCTCTGAAAAGCATCTGAAGCTTTGTATTCTTGAAGCCGTCTCTTAACTTACGAAGTCTCATCCAAGGATCTTCCTTAAGGAAACGAAGGCATGCGTCAAATGTTGCACCACCCCAGCACTCAACTGCGTGGTAGCCTACCTTATCCATCTTATCTATGATAGGTAACATCTGTTCTGTCGTCATTCTTGTCGCAATAAGTGACTGATGTGCATCACGAAGAACAGTCTCTGTAATCTTTAATGGTTTCTTTGCTATCTGCTCTGCCATTATTACTTACCTCCTGATTATTATCTGATTAAATACTGTAATATTTAGAATACACCAAACATTGCCATGAATGTACCGGCAGCAACCGCAGTACCGATAACACCTGCAACATTAGGTCCCATAGCATGCATAAGGAGGAAGTTGGATGGATCTGATTCCTGTCCTACCTTCTGTGATACACGCGCCGCCATAGGCACGGCAGATACACCTGCTGAACCGATAAGCGGATTAATCTTACCATGAGTTATCTTGCATAACAGCTTGCCAAGAAGAACACCTCCGGCAGTACCGAATGCAAATGCTATAAGTCCGAGTGCAACAATCTTAAGTGTCGTAACCTTAAGGAATGCCTCTGCGCTTGTTGACGCACCTACAGATGTACCGAGAAGAATAACTACAATGTACATAAGCGCATTCTGTGCTGTCTCTGAAAGCTGCTTAACAACGCCTGATTCCCTGAAGAGGTTACCAAGCATAAGCATACCAACAAGTGGTGCCGTTGTAGGAAGAATAAGACATACAACAACCGTTACGATTACCGGGAACAGAATCTTCTCAAGCTTTGATACCGGACGAAGCTGCTCCATCTTAATCTTTCTTTCCTTCTCAGTTGTAAGAAGTCTCATAATAGGCGGCTGAATAATAGGTACGAGTGACATATAAGAATATGCCGCAACAGCTATAGGTCCCATATACTCTGTCTGTCCAAGCTTACCTGCAAGGAAGATTGAAGTAGGGCCGTCAGCGCCACCGATTATTGAAATTGCTGCAGCAGCCTTGTCATTGAATCCAAAGAGGATTGCAAGAAGATAAGCTGCAAAGATACCAAGCTGAGCTGCTGCACCCATAAGGAAACTTACAGGATTGGCAATCAGTGGTCCGAAATCTGTCATGGCACCTACACCAAGGAAGATAAGTGAAGGAAGAATACTCCACTCATCAAGCAGATAGAAGTAATGCAGAAGTCCGCCTACTCCATTGCTTGTAGCTTCCGGTGATACCATTATATCCGGATAAATATTTACCAGAAGCATACCAAAAGAAATAGGAACTAAAAGTAACGGTTCATATCCCTTCTTGATAGCCAGATACAGGAATACAAATGCTACCAGAATCATTACATAGTTTCCCCATGTAAGATTGAAAAATGCTGTCTGGTGCAAAAGATTATCCAGTGTAGTTACAATGTAATCCATGTCTATACCAACACCTTTCTATATCAGTTAGTTAAGGGATACTAATACATCTCCTGATTCTACTGTTGCACCTGCGCTTGTATCAACACTTGCAACTGTTCCATCCTGAGGAGCCTGAATCTCGTTCTCCATCTTCATAGCCTCAAGAACTACGAGTACATCACCCTTCTTAACAGCCTGACCTGCTGTTACATTAACCTTAAGAATCTTACCAGGCATTGGAGCTGCTACCTTAACTGCGCCTGCGCCTGCTGACTTAGGAGCTGCCTTTGGTGCTGCTGCCTTAGGAGCTGCTGCCTTTGGTGCTGCAGCTGCGGCTGAACCCGTTTCCTCTTCTACTGTAACCTCATATACGTTACCATTGACTGTAATTGTATAGTTTTTCATAATTATATCCTTTCTTCCGCCGTGATACGGCAGCTAAAAATTCTACTAATAATGGGCAGTTTAGAAACGTACCCTGCGGATAGAACGAACTGTGAATCCGTCCGCCGGAGCATCCTCAGATGCTGCAATAGCTGCAGTAATAACCGCAACGAGTTCAAGGTCATCAGCTGCTGACTCTTCACTCTCAACTATCTTTGATACAGCATTATCAATACCTTCTGACGCTGTATCTTCTTTCTTATTCTTCCTGCCTGCAGTAAGCTTGTTAACGTGCTTGAACTGTGCAATAAGAATACTCATGAACGCAAGCATAAGGAATACTACACTTATACCGATAACTGTATTAATTCCGGCCTGCTTCATTGTTGCACCAAGGGAAGCCTTGGCTGCCGTGCTGGCAAATGTAACACTGACATCTGTTACTCTGAGATCCTCGAGAAGATACTGCATCTCAAATGTAAGCGTCATGTTACCTTTCTCATATGTAAGTGGCACCTTAGCTGTATAGACATCACCACTTCTTGCAACATCTACGTCTCCCATTGAAAGGAGTGTTCCAAGACCATCATTCTTGGCATATGCGTATATGCCCTCTGCAAGTTCTTTGGCAGCACCTACTGAATTATCTTCCATATACTTGAGTTCATCCTCAGATGCTCCACCATATGTCTGCGCATAATTCTGTGCATAGTATGTAACATATGCAGTGAGATCCTGATTCTCAACAGATGTTGTAGAAGTCTCGGCAGCGAATGCGTATGTTGTAAAGCATAACATCATGATGCATAATACAGCCATGAATCTACGAAACTTTTTCACCATTCTAATCTCCATTCTTCTATTTTGAACTATGCTTTTTGTAAGGAACTGTCTCATCCTTAGATGCAAGCATCTCAAATGCTGAAATAAGATACTTTCTTGTATCTGCCGGCTCGATAACCGCATCAACATATCCTCTTGCAGCTGCTGACTGTACAGATGTCTGTAACTTATCATACTCTGCTGCCTTCTCAGCTATTACTGCATTAGGATCTGCTGCCTTAGAAATCTCGTCAGCATACATAATCTTTGCAGCAAGCTTTGAATCCATCATTCCGATAGAAGCCTGTGGCCATGCAAACTCGATATCTGCGCCTGTAGCTTTGCTGTTCATTGCAACATATGCGCTTCCCATTGCATCACCTACTACTACGTTAACTCTAGGAACCGTTGCACCTGCAAATGCCTTAGTAAGTGCTGCAACATTAGATGCAATGCTCTTCTCTGAACATACTGTAGCTGAAAATCCCTTAACATTAGTAAGTGTAAGTACCGGAATGTCAAATGCATCACAGTAAGTAACAAATGAAGCTGCTTTCTTTGCTGCTCTTGATGTAAGAACCGCATCAAACTTCTCTGCAGCCTTGCCATTCTCATCAAATACTGCTGTCCTGTTAGCAACAGCACCGATTGTCATGCCGTCAAGCTTGATAAATCCTGTAACAACAGACTTTGCATAGTTCTTCTTAACTTCAATAAACATGCCGTCATCTGCAATATCTGCAAGTGCAAGCGCTGCATCAGGCATCTCTGACTCTATGTCAGCACATACACGGTTAAGGTTATCTGTCACATCAGCAACCGCTCCGTCATCTACGTTATTAACAGGGAGGAATGCTACAAGTGTACGAATCTGCTCTGCAATCTCATCAGCAGTTCCGACAAAATCAGCAACTCCTGATTCCTCACTCTGGAACTTTGCGGATGCAGTATCAAGCTTTGCTGTGTAATTGCCGTCAAGTGCATTTGGGCTGTTTACAAAAAGCTTTGCATTCTCCTTCTCCATAAATGTAAAGTCTGACATTGCTGCCATGACAGCCATACCGCCGCCGCAGTTGCCGTATACTGCCGTGATCTGAGGGATCACACCTGATGCAAGGCTCTGCTTACGGTAGATTGATCCGAAAGCATTAAGTGCATCTGTAGACTCCTGCAATCTTAAGCCGGCACAGTCAACGAGTGCAATTACAGGAACACCTGTCTTGATTGCCTTATCATAAATATTGACAATCTTCTTTGCATGCATCTCACCAACTGAACCATTCATGACTGAAGCATCCTGACTGTATATGTATACAGGAATACCCTCAACAGATCCATATCCGGTAATAACACCGTCTGAAGGAACTGCATTGTCAGACATGTTAAAATCTGTACTTCTGGCTGTTACCATTGCACCGATTTCAACAAAGCTGTTCTCATCAAGGATAGCGTCTATTCTATCTCTTGCTGAACCTTGTGTTTGGTTGCTCATCATAATGACCTCCATATAATTATTAAGTGCCGATATTATATATCTGAAGCACTTTATTGCAATAATGTGACTTAGCGTCTCACTGTCTAATTGTAAAACAATGACAAAAAAATATCAAGCATTATTTGCCCGTTCCAGTTATCAGTCCTGCGTCTCCAGGACAAGCATTTTCCCCTCTTTGAGAGATATCTCACCCTCCTCATCTGTTATCTCATTACTCACACACAGACTAACGCCCTGTAAAAGGTCATGATTGTCAAGAGGATACTTAAATCCCTTCATCGTAAGCCCATGAACAACAGGCGTAAGTGCTATGCAGCTTACATATCCGCCAAACTGTCCTCTGCTGCTTATCTTAACCATGTCTTTACCCGGCATAATAAGCATTCTTATCATGTTGTGGGCGTCAACGATATATCCGTCTACCCCTTCCCTCTCAATCTGCTCAAGCAGACCTATATTAGCAAGTGTATGGTCAAGCCTTGTTCCTGTTGCACCAATAACAGTAACCGATGCATGTAATGCCGCGGACTGTTCACCAGGATCTTCCGGATTATTGCGGCCATTACCGGCTTTAATCTTGTCGAGTGCCGTTTTTATCGCAAGCTCTGTATCTGTATAGTCTTTTTCTGCCGGATATCTGTCTCCCGGTACATTCCCCTGATACTTTGCAAGCACATCTTCATCAACAGAATCATAATCTCCAAGCATATAATCAACAGTAACGCCTATCTTATCAGCGCTCACAAGTCCGCTGTCAGCTGCTATGCAGTAATCATACGTTATCCCGGCTCTCTTCTGTCTCTCAAGCCATCCTTTCGCCCATTCGATATCCACACTCCCTCCTGTTATTATGAGAACATTCCTTACTGCCATATTCCAGATTATCTCCATTTCATTTATTTATTCCGTTTCATTCCAGCTATTAATACCGGCATGATATATAAAGTATATTAGTATATTTGCCAATTCCAGGCAACATCTAATAAATACAGGACTATCTTTTTTCACATTTGTGTTTTATAATGGAAAAAATTTGATACCAGGAGGATTAAATATGTCTAAAACTTCAAAATCTGATGCTTCATCATACGAAGCTGTATCATACGAAGCCGACACAGACACTGCCCATGAACTTCTTACCGTTCTTAAGGATTGCGGAATGGAGGATGCCTACAGCCAGTATGACAGCATTTCGGGGAGCCATGTGATATATGTCTGTCACACTGATTATGCACGTGCCAATGATATTGCCGTAACATTTCACAATGACCTTGAAGATGCCGGCGAAGAGAATGGTGAAGAGGCAGCGGCAGAAGTACAGCCCGTGCTCCTTTACTCCAATTCCGATGAAAAGTACAAGGATAATCTCTCATCAGCATATACATTTCTCATAATAGGTGTTGCCGGTCTGATTGCACTTGTCCTCTATGACTTCGGACTTATACCGGTATTTAACACAGCTTCAAAGATTCTTTTTAATGTAGTTGCTGCCGCACTTTTTACCGGATTCATAATTGCAGGAATTATGTCTCTTAGATACTCCAGAAAGCTGAAGCTTGCAATTGATGTTGACAGCGCAATGCTTGACAAAGCAATCTCATACCTTGAAGCCAATCTTTCTAAGGAAGCCATAGAGAACTCATATAACAGCAGCGATATTCCCGATGAGATGAAATATTACCGCCGCACCGATGCCATTAAGCAATGTATTTCATCTGAATTTGATGATGTGAGCGAAGAGCTTATGAATGAAATATGTGACAGATATTATAACAGCCTGTTCGGACAGAACTAATCATATTCTGTGTAATTTGCCGTAATTAACCAATCAGCTTTCACAGGAAATAGAAATCCTGTACATGCAGTGTCATATTAACACCAGACAATGCATGTACAGGATTTTATTTACTCTATATTCTGAATCTGCTCTCTTACCTTCTCAATCTCTGTCTTAAGGTCGATTGCTTTATTAGATATCTCAAGATCATCAGCCTTGGAAAGTATTGTATTGGCTTCCCTGTTCATCTCCTGCGCTATGAAGTCAAGCTTGCGTCCGATTCCGCCCTCCTCGTTAAGACATTTCTTAGCATGGTCTATGTGGCTTCTTAAGCGCACCGTCTCTTCATCAACACATATCTTATCGGCATACATAACAACCTCTGTTGCTATCCTGCTCTCATCAAGCGTTGTATCTCCAAGTATCTCCGTAACCTTGTCCATGAGCTTGCTTCTGTAATCGCTCATTATCTTAGGGCTGCGTTCCTCTATAAAGTCAACCATCGCAAGCATGTTGTCAAGCTTGCCCATAAGGTCCTCCTTAAGATTCTCTCCCTCTGTGATTCTCGCAGAAAGCATCTGCTGGCATGCCTCCTCGACAGCTGTACGGATAAAGTTCCATATCTCTTCCTCATCAGCAGCCTGCTCTTCCATTGTAATAACCTCAGGGAAACGCGAAAGCTGTGAGATTGTTATGTCGTTGCGCAGCTCAAACTGTCTTGACATCTTATCAAATATATTCATATATTCATCAGCAATATCCGCATTATACTTTACCGAAACTTTATTATCCGCATAGTCTTCATATGTTATGAATATGTCGACTTTGCCTCGCTGGATATATTTTTTAATAACTTCACGGATTCTCGCCTCAAATACATTAAGCTTCTTCGGCATCTTTATTCCGGCTTCAAGATATCTGTGATTGACTGATTTCATCTCAACTGAAATCTTGCGTGTCTCCTCCGCCATCTCACATCTTCCAAAGCCCGTCATGCTTTTAATCATGGTAAACCCTTTCTGTATCAATCATTTACTTGTGTCTCTAAATACACCACGAATTAGTATAACAAATTAAAAAAATAAATCAAGAAACAGAATATAAATTTTATTTTCTTAATGTTTTATGATACAATAACCTAAGCCGGTGCGCAGACATACTGCACGATATACAGCACTATCACAGGCGCGCCTGCGGAATGGAGTAATTATGGCATTAGACGGAATTGCAATTGCAAATATAACACACGAGCTCGAGTCTCTCCTTGCTAACGGCAGGCTCTACAAGATTGCCCAGCCGGAACCGGATGAGCTTCTTCTTACAATTAAGAATAACAAATCACAGTACAGGCTTACAATATCAGCCAATGCGGGGCTGCCACTTATATATCTTACAGATTCCAATAAGACAAGTCCTCTCGTTGCACCTAATTTCTGCATGCTCTTAAGAAAACATCTCGGCAATGCACGGATTATGTCAGTCAGGCAGGCAGGTCTTGAACGCGTGATTGATTTTTCATTTGAGCACCTTGATGAGATGGGTGACCTCTGCCGCAAGCATCTTATTGTCGAGCTTATGGGAAAGCACAGCAATATTATATTTACTACTGAGGATAACGTAATCATCGACAGTATCAAGCATGTATCTGCACAGATAAGCTCTGTCCGCGAGGTCCTTCCGGGAAGAAGCTATTTTATACCTGATACAATGGACAAAGCCAATCCTCTTGAACTTGACTTTGACGCATTTACAAAGCATGTTCTTTCAAAAGCATTAAAAAGCTCTAAGGCTCTTTATACAGGACTTACCGGCATCAGCCCCGTTATAGCCGAAGAGATATGTTATCGTGCCGGAATCGAAAGTGACCAGCCGGCAGGCACACTTTCATCAGATGAACAGCACCGGCTTTTTGATAATGTAAATGCGATAATGGAACTTGTAAAACACAACACATTCACTCCACATATTATTTACAACGGACGTAAGCCTGTTGAGTTTGCAAGCATACCGCTTACTATATATGAATCAGGGGATAACACTTACCGCATTGAGCAATGTGACAGTGCAAGCAGCATGCTCTTTGCGTTCTATGCACAGAAAAACGCCCAGACAAGAATACATCAGCGTTCCGTCGACATGCGTAAGATTGTCAATACGCTTCTTGAGCGTAACTACAGGAAGCTTGATATACAGGAGAAGCAGCTAAAAGACACAGAAAAACGTGAAAAGTTCAGAATCTACGGCGAACTTCTCAACACATACGGGTACAATATTCCGGAGGGAAGCCGTTCATTTGAAACTGTTAATTATTACACCGGAGAGAATGTGACAATTCCTCTTGATGCCACACTTACGGCACGTGAGAATTCAGTACGATATTTTGACAGATATAACAAGCTTAAGCGTACATTCGAAGCAACCTCAAAGCTTGTCGAGGAGACGCAGGCTGAGATTGACCATCTCGAATCAATCCTTACATCACTTGATATTGCCGTTGCTGAAGAAGACCTCGTACAGCTTAAGGAAGAAATGATTGAATCAGGATATATCCACCGCAAAGGACCTGCCGGCAAGAAGGTGCGTATCACAAGCAGTCCTTTCCACTATATATCTTCAGACGGATTTGATATGTATGTCGGCAAGAACAATATCCAGAACGAAGAACTTTCTTTCAGGCTTGCAGGCAACAGTGACTGGTGGTTCCATGCCAAGAAAATTCCGGGTTCACATGTTATTGTAAAGACTAACGGAAAAGATCTTCCCGACAGAACCTATGAGGAGGCCGCACGCCTTGCAGCATATTATTCAAAAGGACGTGAACAGGATAAAGTCGAAGTTGACTACACACTCAGACGTAACCTTAAGAAACCGGCGGGCTCCAAACCTGGCTTTGTAATCTATCACACCAACTATTCAATGGTCGCCGATACCGATATAACAGGAATACAGCAGGCATAAGCCTGCTGTATTCCTGTTATATTATTCATCAAATTCAGCTATTACATAATAGCCTCTCGGATTCTCCCCGACTTCCTTGACAACACCTTCACGTGACTTAAGTCTCTCTGTTGTTGTATAGTTAGCCGACATTGCGACAGCCGGCTCTATAGTATAATAATATGAGCTTGGGAGCGCTCCTTCAGTAACCTCCACTCTGTCTCCCGGCTTTACAAGATTAGGCCTGCTCATTGTAAACTCCATCTCTCTCACAATACAACATCTCCTTTGTTATCTGTTCTGTCAAAATACATACGAAGTCCGGCATTGGCATCATTCTCCAGATCCGGATCATTTTCTATAATTGCAGCTGCCGCGTCAGATGCAGCTTTGAGCAGGTTGGCATCCTTATAGATGTCCCCTATTGTAAACTGCATATCTCCGCTCTGACGTATCCCGAAAAAGTCTCCCGGGCCTCTCAGCTTAAGGTCTTCCTCCGCAATTCTGAACCCGTCGTTGGATTCACGCAGTATTCCAAGCCTGTCCATATTTTCTTTTTTTGCATTGGATGTCCCGACAAATATGCAGTATGACTGGTATGCACCTCTTCCCACACGCCCCCTCAGCTGGTGAAGCTGTGCAAGTCCGAACCTGTCTGCATTCTCTATAAGCATTACAGTTGCGTTGGGAACATTTACACCAACCTCGATTACCGTTGTTGAGACAAGTACCTGCGTCTGTCCCGAATGAAACCTCTCCATAATCTCATCCTTAACCGCCGGCTTCATCTTGCCATGAAGATATTCCACATTAATTGATGACGGAAGATTTTTCTTAAGCATTGTTGTATAATCGACAACATTCTCAAGTGTTGCATGCATATTGGTATTGGCAAATGTATCGCCGCGTCCGTCCTCCATTACATCACCGTCTTCACGTGCTTCTACCATAGGACATATAACATATGCCTGATGTCCCGCCTGTACCTGATTCTCTATAAACCGGTATGCATTAGGCCTGTAGTCTGTACCGACAACGGCATTCTTTATCGGCAGCCTGCTGCTTGGAAGCTCATTCATTACTGATATGTCAAGGTCACCGTATATAATGATTGCAAGCGTTCTCGGAATCGGGGTTGCGCTCATTACAAGCGTATGTACACTGCTGCCTTTCTGTGTAAGGCTTTCTCTCTGATGCACACCAAAACGATGCTGTTCATCAGTTACAACAAGTCCAAGATTGGCATACTCCACACCTGCCTGTATAAGGGCGTGTGTTCCTATAACTATCCCTGCCTCTCCTGATGCAATGCGCTGTCTCTCCTTTTTCTTGGCTGATGCTGTCATGGACCCGATAAGAAGCGATACATTTATATTGATTCCGTATTTTTCAAACATGGCACATGTATCGTCATACTGCTGTCTTGCAAGGACTTCTGTCGGAACCATCATTGCGCCCTGGTATCCGGCATATACAGTGTTCATAAGTGCAAGAACCGCAATGATTGTCTTGCCTGAACCCACATCTCCCTGAACAAGCCTGTTCATCAGGCGCTCTCCATTCATATCTGAGCTTACCTCCTGCCATGTTCGTTTCTGGGCATTCGTAAGCTCATACGGCAGCTTCTTAATGAATTCATCCGTCCTTGCATCATCCGCTATTCTGCTGAGATTAGGCTGCCTTGAATTGTTCTCTTTCATTCTCCTTACATTAAGCATAAAAAAGAAAAATTCATCAAAAACAAGCCTTTTTCTTGCCGCCTCATAATCATTCATGTCTTTTGGAAAATGTATTGCCCGCATTGCAAAGTTAATCTCTGCAAGCTCATTGCTTCTTCTCAATTCCGCAGGCAGCAGCTCCGGCACAAGTTCCTTTATGTCAAGCGCCTGCTGCATTGCTTTTGAGACTATCTTATTGGACAGACCCCTGGTAAGCGGATATATAGGCTGCATAATGCCAATCTGCGATGAATATCCTTCCATCGTATAAAGCACAGGCTGCTCCATTACCCAGTCCCCATTGCGGAATACCGGACGTCCTCTGAAGATATATCTGTAGCCCGGTTTTAATGAACCGAGAAGATACGGCATATTAAACCACGTTGCCTTAAGCAGTCCGCCTTTTTCATCCCTGAGGGTTACCGTGAGAATCTGAAGATTACGAACACGCTTAAGCGCCGGTGTCCTTGCCACAACCGCATCAACAGCTATAAGAGAATCTCCCGTATGCTCAGGAATCTCACTAACTAAAACAGGCTTCCCGCATATGTCATAAGACCTGGGGTACAATCTTACCAGGTCTTCTGCCGTATATACGGAAAGCTTGTTAAGCAGCCGCGCTGTCTTGTCTCCAATTCCCTTGAGATCTGTCAGCTTCATGCCATATATCCTGCAAGCACTTCATTAACGAGCTTGCCGTCTGCCTTACCCTTAACTTTAGGCATGAGCACTCTCATGATTGCTCCCTTGTCCTTAGCTGTCGGTTTCTCTATTGAAAGCTCTGTAAGTGTCTCATCAATCACTTTCTTAATCTCAGCTTCATCCATCATCTTAGGTGCATATTCGTTAAGCACGCTGATAGAAAAATTGCACTCGTCAATAATATCCTGTCTGTCAGAAGGTGTCATTGAAAGAGTTTCCTTGAGCTGCTTAATCTGCTTGAGAATAATCTGATCCCCATCCTCATCCGTAAGCTCCCTGCGATTATTAATCTCAAAATTCTTGAGTTCTGCAAGAAGAAGTGAAAGCACATCCTTACGTGCCTTATCCTTTGCCTTCATTGCTGCTACCATCTCGCCTCTTATAAAATCAATCTTACTCATAATGTATATGTCCTTTCTATGACTTATTATTCAAAAAGCTGCCCTGTAGCATTACAAGGCAGCCATTCATTACTCAACTGAAATTATATAATAATATATTGGCTGTCCGCCTCTTTGCAGTTCTACGTCAAGGTCAGGATACTCTGCTGATACCGCCTCAACCATTGCGTCTGCATCGTTCTCATTAACATCACTGCCATAATAAATACTGATGAGTTCTGATTCATCATCTACCATGGCACCAAGCATCTGCATAACTGTTGACTTTACATCATGACTTACAGCAAGCAGCCCTGTATCACCAAGTCCCATAATGTCATTGCAGTGTATCTCATGTCCGTCTATGCTTGTATCTCTTACGGCATATGTTACTTCACCACTCTTGACATTGCTCATGCCTTCTGACATTGCCTGCTCATTCTCTTCTGCCGAACGTGCAATCTCATAATTAAACATGGCTGTGATTCCCTGAGGAACTGTCTTTGATGGAATAACAACAATCTTCTTATCTTCAACAATCGAAGCTGCCTGCTGTGCAGCAAGGATAATATTCTTGTTATTAGGAAGCACAAATACCGTATCCGCATTAACCTTATCCACGGCATTAAGGATGTCTTCAGTGCTTGGATTCATTGTCTGACCGCCTTCAATAACGTAATCAACACCAAGTCCTCCAAATATCTCGGCAAGTCCGTCACCTGCAACAACCGTTACAAATCCTACTTCCTTGCGTGGTTCATCCTTCTTAGGTTCGCTGACTTCTTCAACCTCAGCCTCCTTAGCCTGTGAAGCAGTATCCACTGCTTCTGCAGCCTTCTTTGCTTCTGCAGCTTCAATAACCTTCTGGTTATGCTCCTCGCGCATATTATCAATCTTCATCCTGGTAAGCTGTCCAAAAGTAAGTGCCTTCTGTATCGCAAGTCCCGGATCGTTAGTATGGACATGAACCTTAACAATCTCATCATCTGCAACACAGACAATAGAATCTCCGATAGATTCGAGATAAGCCTTGAATCCAAGTTCATCTTTCTTATCAAACTTCTTATCAAGCATTATGATAAATTCAGTGCAGTATCCGAACTTAATCTCTACATTATCAAGTGAGCCTGCTCCTGATGTCTTCGCTGATGACTCTGACTGTTCTGTCCCATCATCAAGAGCAACAGGATTGCCTTCGTATGCAAGAATTGCTCCACGAAGAACCTCCACAAGTCCCTGTCCGCCTGAATCCACTACTCCTGCTTCTTTGAGCACAGGCAGCATATCAGGTGTCTTGGCAAGTACTTCCTCTGCATACTCGAGAATACCTCTCATTACCTCACCAAGATTATCGCTCACATCCGCAAGCTCAGATGCCTTGCTGGCTGCACCTTTGGCTACAGTAAGAATAGTGCCTTCCTTAGGCTTCATGACTGCCTTATATGCAGTCTCTACAGCTCTCTCAAATGCTGATGCAAGAACATTAACATCAATAGCTTCTACAGCCTTAATCTCCTTGGTAAATCCTCTGAACAGCTGCGATAAAATAACGCCTGAGTTACCTCTTGCTCCACGAAGTGAACCACTTGATATAGCTTTTGCAAGAGAAGCCATATCAGGCTCAGCCAATGCACTGACTTCCTTTGCAGCTGACATTATTGTAAGTGTCATATTAGTTCCCGTATCACCATCCGGTACCGGGAACACATTCAAATCGTTAATCCATTCCTTCTTAGCTTTCAGATTACCAGCTCCGGAAAGGAACATCTTCTGCAAAAGCTTTGCATCTATAGTATTTGAAGCCACAATTATATCCTCCTAAAACCTAAGTCCGTCACAGTTATTAATCAATTACCCTGACACCCTCAACGTAAATGTTAATCTTCTTGATCTCAAATCCTGTAAATTCCTGAACCTTATACTTAACATTCTCTATAAGATTATCTGCCACTGTAGAAATGCTTACACCATAAGCCACAATAACGTGGAAGTCAATCTCAAGTTTGTTTTCATCATCTACAACAACATTGATTCCTCTTGTAAGGCTGTCTCCCTTAAGGAGCTTGACAAGTCCGTCTTTCATGCTCACTGCTGCCATTCCGACAATACCAAAGCACTCAACTGCTGTCGAACCTGCATATTTGGCAATTACCTCAGAATCAATTGAAATACTGCCAAGCTGACTGTCAATATGACCCTTCATATCAAACCCTCCAATCATTCTCACTTACATATATAGTTCATTATACCCTTTTCCGTCTGAAAATGGAATATATTTTTATATCAAAAATAAATTTGTAAAATAAAATAAGGTAAGCATCCGTATTAACCGCATAGCTTACCTTATATCACATCGTCTTCGATTGCACAAATTATGCACGCTCTACAGCTCCTGAACGAAGGCATGAAGTACAAACATACATCTTCTTAGCGCCGCCCTCAGTCTTAACCTTAACTGACTTAACGTTAGATTTCCACATCTTATTAGATCTTCTATGTGAATGGCTTACAGCATTACCGAAATGAACGCCCTTTTCACAGATTGCACACTTTGCCATGATAACACCTCCTTAAATGTATTGGGTCTAAACCCACAACAGAACTAATTGTATCAGAACATCTATTATATTGCAAGCTTTTTTTGCTGATTTTTATTATTTTATCTTTATAAACTTTTGATATACGGCACACTGTAAATCCCGCATGATAAACACATTATCAGTGGCAGAACATATTAAAGCCGCATATTATAAGCAAAAATATAATGCTCACACTTATGAATACACTCTCTATAAACATTGAAATAATCATACCCAGTGCAATCCAGAACATGATAAATCCTATCATTCTGCACATAATGCGCTCCATTCCATATCAAGCCCTTACCGTGGCAAATGGATATTATTTATATACATCTGATATTATTATATGACGGCACTGTCAATATATGATTATACACTGCAATCTATTCTTTGTCTGATATCTCATCTATTGCGGCATTGACATCTTCATCTTCCGTCTTGTCAGCAGAATTACCCTTGAATCTGTCAATAAGATCAGGTACCATGTCAATTACCTTTGTAACTGTATCCTGATTCTTAATGTTGACAAGTTTGGTTGTGCCATTCTGTATTACAAGAACCGCACTTGGTGACATCTTTCCTCCAAGTCCGCCTGCCGCATTATTATTCTTCTCACCTGAAAATGCACCTGCGCCAACTCCGAATGATACATCAACAAACGGAAGTATTATAGTGTCATTGACCGTAACCGCCTCACCAACTACCGTCTTAGCTGATAAAAATGAATCCATGCCCTTGAACAAAGACTCAACCGTTGCATTAAACTTTTCATTCTCTGCCATATTATATTCCTCCCTGTTTAATATTTATCATTTTCTTTTTAAGACAAGCTGCCCGAATCTCTCATTGCGATAGACGCGCCATGCCGTAAGAAGAACTCTGCCGGGCATTATACGTCCCTTCATAAACACATCTGCCTCAAATACACTGTCCGTAAATACCGGAATATATTCAAAGCTGTTCTTTTTGGAATGTCTTGTGCTGCCTTTCATGAAGAATACCATAGTTACTGCCGCAGCACCCGTCACTTTACCGGTGATGTCAGGTGAATCCGCGCCGAAACGTATATTTATATTATACCTTACCGGTGCTGTATGTGTAAATAATCCGCCGAGCTCTTTTTTCATAAATCGTACAAATTCGCGATTAGCCTCATCATGAATAATCTCATCGAGCCTTTCCAGCTTATCTCCTGCTTTATCCCGGAACTCTGATGCATTCGCTGCAATCCGTTTAATACCTGCAGGAATTGCTTTGAGCTTTCCTGACATCCGGCGTATTCTGTGAAGCCGGTCATCCGGTTCTTCTGCTCCTGCTTCCGGTTTTGTCCCGGACTCTGCTTCAGGCTCTGCCTTCTTTATCTCCGGCTCTGTCGGACCTGCATTCACATCCCTGTCGTTTTTCTCGTGCTTATTTTTCTTATTCCTGTTTTTCTTCGGATTTCTGTGCGCCTTTTCATGTGAAGTTCCCGTCTCTTCATCTTCCTCAGATGTAATTAGTGTAAACCACAGGAACCTGAATATATACCTGAGCCCGTCTTTGTCATAAACAGCCTCAAGCCTTGCAATCCGCCCAAGCCATGACATGAGCAGCTTTCCGTTAAAACGTGAATGTACATCTGCATCAACTCTGTATCTGACAGGCACAAAAAGCACTGTCAGTATAAGAAGCACCGCAAGTCCGAGGACTGAAAGCAGTATAATACCTATAATCTTTAATATAATCAGTAATATATGAATCATGCATCTACCTTAATTCCGAGGTATTCCGCCACATCGAATGCTCCCGTAGCATTATACGTATCAGTAATGACTGCAGCCATCGTCACAACCGCTTCATCATACCCTTTGGCTATTCCGACCACAAAAAGCTTCTCCCATACATACGGCTGTCTGTAATGTGGCTGAAGCAGCTGTACCGCTGACAGCATCTCAAGCAGATTACCCTCAGTGGAAGACAATACGATAAAATATATATCATGCTGAAATCTGTGCGCCTCTGCTTTTGCAATAATGGCACTTTTTTTCTTTCTTGCATTATCCCCCAAATAAATGTTTTTATACCATCTCATAGGCTACCCCTGCATGATAAGCTTCAACACCTCCACACACGCCTGTCTCTCCGATATATCCGAGCAAAGAGAAAGTGATGTGTTAATATACCCCTGTATCTCATCTATATTGTTAAAGAATACCGGCACCTGACTGAGTACTGCTGACATAACAGCTCTTCTTACTGTTCTGTCCATAGTCTCAAAGCTTGCCGCAAATGAATCTATAAGCCTGCCGCACACTTTCTCAACGTAGTCCTTACCGGCATTCTCAAGCTTCGCCTCATCCTCAGTAAGTGCCATAAAGTCACTGCCAGACTGAAGTCTTATAATCTTGGCAAGATTCTCATATTCATCAGTAAGATTGTCTGCTGCAAGCTCACTGCGGTAATGCTCAAGTGCATATGCAACCGCATAGTCATTGGCAGAAACAGTCTCTCCGATTCTCTCCTGCTTACCTTCAAAGCTTATAAAACTGTCGGTAAGATCATCAAGATGCTCATCTATTCCAAGCTTTGCGTTATCCTTTTTGTTCTTAAAATCATCAAGAACAACTTCAATAACACCACGTGCCCTTATTGTCTCTTCAACATCTCCAAGCACATATCTGCCTGAAAGGACAAGTGTATACATATCATTGACAAGCTGTGTGAACATGACATACATATCTGCAGTATCCGACATCTTCTTGGCTGCTATTGTAAGCTTGGCATGAAGCGAATCAAACTGTTCTTTGCTTATATTCTTATAATCAGCACTCCTGATGTCATTGTAAAGCTCACTTACCTCAGGGAACATGTCTTCAAATCCTTCCGGTTCCGCAAGCATTCCTGTTGTTCCGAGCGTATATGCAAAATCATCCACCGTTCCAATCTGTGCATCCTTATAAAGCGAGAATGAATCCCTGAGATACTCATAGAACTTATTCTTGGACAATCTCATCGGAAGCTGCTCAACAACCTCCGATATCCTGTTATTAACAGCCACGCTGTCCTTGTCTGAAAGAATATAGTGCATAAGGTCATTAGTCAGCCCATTATTATAATAGGCATCATCAAATTCCTCGTCCTTGAACCGGTACTCAATTCTGTTAAGAACATACTCGTATATTCTCAAACGGTCTACATATGCCGTTACTACCTCCATTATTCTTACAACAGAAGCCCTGATACCTTCAAGCTCATCTATATTGTGCTTGTAAATGTCATCTGAATACTCAGCCGCCGCTATCTGTGACTCAACCACATCGTTAAATCTGTCAAGAAGACCTTTAAGCTCTGACATCTCAGCCTTACCGAACTCAGAATCATTAGCCATCTCAAAGAATGTGTAATAATTCATCGACAGCTTTATATATGCAAGCCCGTTATAAAGGCTCATCATACTGTTGGCGTATGCCGGAAGATTAACCTGCAGATTGCGTCCCTTGGCAAGCTCGCCGGTTACATAATTCAAATCTTTCATAATTATTCAATACCTTTAAATATATCTGTAAAATCAAATGTTGCAAAGTAATCCTTAGGTGTCTCTGCTCTTCTTATCATCTGTACTGAGCCGTCTTCCTTAAGAAGGAGTTCTGATGAACGCAGGCGTCCGTTGTAATTGTATCCCATAGAGAAGCCATGCGCGCCTGTGTCATGTATAATCAGGTAATCTCCCATATCTATCTTTGGAAGCATTCTGTCAATTGCAAACTTATCATTATTCTCGCAGAGTGAACCCGTAATATCATACTTGTGGTCACATGGCGCATTCTCTTTGCCCGCAACAGTAATATGATGATATGCGCCATACATTGCAGGTCTCATGAGATTGGCTGCACATGCATCAACTCCTATATACTCCTTATAAGTATGCTTCTCATGAATTGCCTTTGTTACAAGACAGCCATACGGAGCAAGCATAAATCTTCCAAGCTCCGTATATATTGCAACATCGCCCATTCCGTTAGCTGTAAGCACTTCATCATATACCTTATGCACATTAGCTCCGATTACACTTATATCGTTAGGTTCCTTATCAGGTGTATATGGAATGCCAATTCCTCCTGAAAGATTGATAAACTTAATATCTGCACCTGTCTTCTCATGAAGTTCTACTGCAAGTTCAAAGAGAATCCTGGCAAGTGCGGGATAATACTCATTAGTTACTGTATTACTTGCAAGGAATGCATGAATACCAAAGTTCTTAGCTCCCTTGCTCTTAAGTATCTTGAATGCCTCGATAATCTGCTCATGCGTCATTCCATACTTGGAATCACCCGGATTATCCATAATTGAGTTGCCAAGCTTGAAATATCCGCCCGGATTATAACGGCATGATATTGTCTCAGGAATCCTGCCGATAGTCTTCTCAAGGAAGTCTATATGTGTAATATCATCAAGATTGATTATTGCTCCAACCTTATCAGCATAGGCAAACTCCTCTGCCGGTGTATCATTAGATGAAAACATAATTGACTTACCATCAAAATCAAGCCTGTCAGCCATCATCAGCTCTGTAAGTGATGAGCAGTCACAGCCGCAGTCATAATCCTTAAGTATATTAAGTATAAACGGATTAGGAGTAGCCTTAACCGCAAAATACTCACGGTATCCCTTATTCCATGCAAATGCTTCCTTAAGCTTAGATGCATTCTCTCTTATTCCCTTCTCATCATACAGATGAAAAGGAGTAGGATAAGTCCTGGTTATCTCTTTAATCTGGTCAAGCGTTACAAAAGTTTTCTTAGGCATTCTGTCAATCCTCCACTTGTCAAAAATAATAAACTAAATAAAATTCTATGTTAGTACGGACTATTTGTCAACCAAAAAAGTGCCCTGCGGACACTTTTGGATGTATGTATTCAACTGTCTTAACGCATTATCTTTCCAGTAAAGGGCAGTTTCTGAATGCTGTGCTGTCTACTTTGGCATTGTCCGGCACATTAATCTTTTTAAGACTTATGCAGTTGGCAAATGCCTCGTACCCTATATCCTCTATTGTATCAGGAAGGATAACTTCCGTAAGTGCTGCACATCCCTCAAATGCATTGCGTTTAATATACCTGACACCTTCCGGAAGCTCGACTTTGGCAATGTCCGTAAGCCCCGAGAACATATCATCCTGAATAGATGTAAAATCACTCATATCAATCTCTTTGTATGTTCTGTTCACCAGTGTAATGCGAATTCTTTTTCTGTTCATAAAAGCTCCACCTCTCCCTCATATTATTAAATAACTAATTATCTCCAAACAGTACTCTCGACAGATTATTACTCATCTGCATTCTCTCAAGTTCATAGAACTTCTGCTGTTCACTTATCTTCTGCGCACTCCCGGATGCATCTTCTTCATCATCCGGCTCTCCGATTGTAGTTCCAAGCATCTTCATATATATTGCAATGAACTTAAGATAGTCATCATACGGGAACAAATCTTCAACCGTGTTCTCCTTGCCATTGCTTATCTTAACCGGCGTGCCGCCGCGCAATACTTCGGATGTACTGCCCTGCCCGGATGTTCTCGATGTATTGTCCGCTGATATATATGATAAATCTTTTTCAAGGCCGCCATCAAGTATGTCGTTAATCCTGCGGATATAATTCCTGGTCTCCTCATAAGGAGGCACACCGCCATACTTGGCAACTGCACCGCTTCCCGCATTATATGCAGCGAGTGCCAGCGTTGTATCACCATCATAATCATCAAGCAGATATGCAAGCATCTTCGCCCCGCCTGTTATATTCTGTTCCGGATCAAATACATCTTCTACTCCAAGCCCTTCTGCAGTCTTAGGCATAAGCTGCATTATTCCTGAAGCTCCGCAGGATGATACTGCATTGGCATCGAATCCCGATTCCGCCTGTGCAACGGCCTTAAGAAGGTCTACCGGCACTTCATACTCTTTTGCAACATCCTGAAATATATCTTCAAGAGTTCTTGTCTTTTTGTCTATCACGGAATCAAATGTCTCCTCTGCATTATCCGTCATACCCGCCGCATTCTGCGACTGCATTGCTGTTTTGTCCGCTGCATTAACTGCCTGTAATATGTTCATCAAAACTACTCCTTAATATATGCAGTATTCTCAGATTAAGACTATGAATATATGGAGAAATCACATATTATGTGTTCCCCACATATTCCTTTTCTTAAGTTCAAGATACTGTGCATATGCTTTCTCAAGTATCTGCCTCTCGTTAGGATACTTAAGAAGATGATATGCCTCGTTATACTTATAATATCCGGAGTCACAAAAGTACTCCTCTTTTTGTGGTTTGCTGTAATAGCTGTCCGATATCATAAGATACCAGTGAACTTCCTTGTCGACTACATCCTGCGGTATTGAAAATGTATATGTGCTTCTTCCCACATAACTTACAATTCTCGCATCGGCTCCGCTCTCTTCCTTAACTTCACGTATAGCCGTATCTTCATAGTCTTCTCCCGGCTCAACAGTTCCTTTGGGGAACATCCAGCCATCGTACTTATTCTTAAGATTCTTATACAAAAGAAGAATCTTGCCACGGAAGATAACCACACCGCCACAACTGGTTGCCTCAATCATTGCAGAACCTCCTGTTCCACGGCGTCTTTCATTTGTAAACATTATACTATCTTATACATCTTCAATCAAGGCAAAAAACTTATTTTGTGAAATAAGTATCAAATACTTTTTTTGCAACTTCCTGTGCGCTGTCATATCCTGAATATCCGCCTTCAAGTACTACACTGATAACAATCTCAGGCGAATCATACGGTGCAAATCCGACGAACCATGAATGGCTGTCTTCTGACACGTCATCATACTGTGCCGTTCCCGTCTTACCTGCAACCTCATACGAAGTATTGCGGAAGCTTCTTCCTGTTCCTTTTGTACACACCTCGCGCATGAACCCCTTAACAGCCTGGGCCTCCGGCTCAGTTATCGGTGTTGAATACTGCTCCGGTTCGTATTCCTTTATGACTTTATTGTCCTGGGATACAACCTTTTCAATAAGATATGGCTTCATCATAACACCGTCATTAGCAATTGTTGATGTAATAATTGCATTGTTAAGCGGTGTAACCTGTGTCTTACCCTGTCCGATTGCCGTCTGCATCTTCTCACCGACAGAAGAATTACCTTTCATTGTAAAGCTGCTCCTGCTCGTCTCTATTGAAAGCGGAATGTCCTGATTAAACAGGAAATCATTGCAGAGCGAATTAAATGCATCTCCGTCAACATCCAGCCCCATATTGGAGAATGCTGAATTACATGAATTGGCAAATGCTGTTGAAAGCGTCTCATATCCATGTGCAGTCGAATTATAGCAGTGTATTACAGAACCCATCACATCCGTACTTCCCTTACAGCTGTATCTGTAACTCTCATAATCAGGATTCTCCCTTACATACTGTAATGCCGTAAGCATTTTGAAGGTTGAGCCCGGCGGATACAGTCCCTGTGTTGCACGGTTAAAAAGCACCGAATCATTACTGCTGTAAGAAAGCCATGTCTCCCACTGGTCAATCGCATCATTCGGATTGTAATCCGGCTTGGAAACCATTGCAAGTATCCTGCCGGTCGACGGTTCCATAACAACGATTGCACCCTTGTTATTCTCCATTGCAAGGTATGCTGCTTTCTGAAGCTGCACATCAAGTGTCGTTACAACATTATTGCCTACAAGCTTCTTACCGGATATCTCGCTGTATGCTTTGTTTACAATATTGCTTCCCGAATCGAGAAGATCTGCATTCCCCATGCCTTCAATACCCGACTTGCCTCTCGTTGACATGCCGACAACATGGCTGAACACTCTTCCGTAAGGGTATACTCTCGATTCACTTCCGGTCTCATCCACTTCCGTATACGCAAGGATTGAACCGTTACTTGCCATTATGCTTCCTCTTGAGACCTTCTCTTCCCTGGCATTATTACGCGTATTATATGAATTATTAAGAATCTGAGGTGCAGTCTTTACATTAAAATATACAAGATATCCTATCAGCAGGGCAAATATAGCAGCAAATACCGACAGAATGACAACTGTTGCCGCATCGCTTGAACGGTCGGTCGATATATCAACTCTGCGTCTTTTCCTGCGCACCTTGCCGCCGTTTTTTGCATCTGCCTTCCGGACGACAACATCGCTCTCACGCATCACATACATTCCGTTGACTATAGCGACCATTATAATCGATGCCAGCATTGAACTGCCGCCGTAACTTACGAATGGAAGTGTAACACCTGTAAGCGGTATAAGCTTAATTCCTCCACCAATAGTAAGGAACACCTGGAATGCGTATGTAACTCCGATTCCGACAGCCGTAAGTCTGTAGAACTGTGTCCTGCACATTGATGCGATGTTAAGCATGAGCATCAGGTTGGTAAGACATAAAAGAATTAACCCGATTGCAAATACGATACCAAACTCCTCACATATTGCCGAGAATATAAAATCTTTCTCAGGCACAGGTATCATATTCGGGCTTCCCTGATTAAGTCCCGTACCAAACCAGGAGCCGGTTCCTATAGAGAACAGTGACTGTGCTATCTGATATCCGCGGTCTTCTATATACGTCCATGGGTCAAGCCATATCAGGACACGCACACGGATATGCGCAAACAGCTTATATGCTATAACCGAAGCTCCCGCACCTGCAAGCATGCCTACCAGGATATAGTACCATTTTCTTGTGGCATCATAGAGCATAAATACATAAACAACGAAGAATATAAGTGCCGCACCAAGGTCCTTCGACGCTACAAGGATGACAACGTGAAGCGCTGCCGCAAGCGATGTTACCACAATCCTTTTGAACGAATCAGAAGCATTGAACATTGCAGCAACAAACATTACATATATGATTTTCACAAATTCCGTAGGCTGGATTGATACACTGCCTACCGTAATCGCAAGCTTGGCACCAAATACTTCATCACTTATAAGTACTGCTGCCAGAAGTGCTATTCCCACTATAAAATAGAGAAACGACAGATTCCTGAAGCTCCTGACCTTCTTAATCATCCACGGGATAAAGAATGATAAAAGTCCTCCCGCTGCCACGAATATGAACTGTCTCAGACATTTCTCAAACGAAAGTCTCGCAAGAATTACAAATCCCACAGCTATAAGCATGCACATATTATTAAGCAGCAGTCTTGACGCGTTAGGATAAAGCATTGTAAACATCAGCAGAAATACTATAAAAAATACAAGCTGTGCCGCATAAAGTATCGCGTAATTAACATCTCCGTCCTTCATATACAGAATCAGATATCCAAGAAAATGAAACGAAAACATCATCATATTCTGTACTATTCCGGCCGCGTTACGTGTAGTATCCTTTTTTGTCGTAGCTCCCCGTACTGTTGCATATACATAAAAAATCATAAGCATGGCAAAGAGATATCTTGCCATCTCTGTAATAATAGAATTCATAAAATCTTCCTTCACCTACCGGCATTCTATAAAATCTGCCTGTCAAAATGTCCGTGTGTTGTATGCGTATAGCATTCTCCGGACATGTTCTTCCCCTCTGATATCAGAATTGCATCTCTGATTATGTGGCTTATACAATCTTTATCTTCTGATGTAAATGTCAGGCGCCAGGACCCCGGGGCCATCCGCCTTATCTGCTCCGGCATATCAAGGACAGATACAGCATCTGACATATATGTTACAGCATAACAGTTTCTGCATCTTGACGCAACATCAAAACATCTCTTCCTGTCATCTGTAATCTTCGTTACCCCGCACATTCCGTCACACATATTCCGTGTCTTTCTTACGCAGTTTTCCGATATCATAACAGGCACTCTGCCATAAACCATCAATTCAGAATTACCTATTCCAAGCTGTAAAAGTTCATTTACGGTAAGCTCATAAGGTGCCGTATCTGTTATAATCTGTGGAAATTCAATGTCGAATCTCATCCTTGCCCTTGAGTTCATCGTATACAGACCTGCGTCAGTGATAATTCTGTCATCCGGTCTGAGCCTTGTAATGATTGCAGCCGATTCAAGATTGCGTACAAGCCATGCATCAGCATTTATCATATCTGCATCTTCCGCCAGTTTTTCAATATATTCTGACGTTCTGCCTCTTACAACATATGGCAGTGATATATATGCATTATGTCCATCCTTGTGTATTATATCAACCATCGCGGCAAGTTCTTTTGAATCTTCAAATGCTTCTGCTTCTATATATATTCCGTCGATGCCGTCCATTGACGATACAAAACGAATCATATCCATGCAATCCGAAGACACACTGTCAATCATTACATTAACCTTGTTGCCAGTGAACCCTTTGTGCTCTGATTGGTGCTGCCATTCAAGTGCCGCTTGCGCCGAACAATTATCAGTGCTTCTCTTGTAACGCGCCGTAAGTGCATTAGTTAGCTCCGTAACAGCCTTGCGTCTTAGCTCATTGAGCTTTCCGTTGGGCAGGAATACGTCATTATCCATATTAATCTCAAGATTCTCAAGTATATATGGTGTATCATTCATCCTGCTTATCTGCATCTGCACGCCCTCAGCCGTAAGCGGTCTGTTCATTGCACGCATGACCGTCTCTCCCTGTACCGCTATACATGTATCATCCTTCCACAGTACAAGCGATGCTTCTTTATCCGGCTGAAGCGTAATCGCGCCCTGTATTGCCGTCTTGCAGTCTGCCTTCGTATATCTGTCAAGAATATCATTAATAAGCGAATTATTGCGGACTCTGTAAAGCTTTCTGCCCTTTTGCATCACATATTTTTTAGGAAGGCTCAGCGTTACCGTGCCACCCGGCTTAACCGCTCCTGCAAGCGTATAATCAAATTCCTTCTCTAAGTCGAATACATCTCCTTTATTAAGCAGAACAAGCGCTTTGCACACAGCACTTCCCGGCTTGGATGATATCACTTCCATAGCACATGTTCCCTGATGATTGGGCTTTGTCAGTGATACCATGTCACGGCCTTTCTTGCCGGGATAATATCCTTTTGAGAATCCTCCTCTGTTGTACAGATCAGATAAGCTTATCAGATCCCGTTCATGTGGCTTTACTGCATTCTTTCCATACTCAAGGTACTTATCAAGATATCTTCTGTAGACAGATACAACGCCCGCAACATATTCGCTGCTCTTCATTCTTCCCTCTATCTTAAAAGAATCAACCCCCGCCTGTACAAGCTGCGGAATAAGTTCAAGAGTACACATGTCCTTGAGGCTGAGTACATATTCATTATCATATTTCATCCTGCACGGCTGGGCGCATCTTCCACGGTTACCGCTTCTGTCACCAAGCATGCTGCTCATAAGGCACTGTCCCGAATAGCTGTAGCACAATGCTCCATGTACAAAGCTTTCTATCTCTATATCAACATTTTGGTCAATCTTTTTTATATCATCCAGTGTAAGCTCTCTTGCGGGTACAACTCTTGTTGCTCCCATTCTCTTCAGCAGTCCGGCGCTCGCACAGCCTGTCACAGCCATCTGCGTACTTGCATGTATATCAAGTCCCGGAAATGCTTTCTGTATAAGATCGAATACCCCCCAGTCCTGGACAATCACCGCGTCAAGCCCCGCCTCATAGAAAGGAAGCAGGTAGTCATACAACGGCTCACCCATTTCATTTTCTTTAAGAAGTGTATTAACCGTAAGATATACCTTGCGGTCTCTTATATGGGCAAAATCAAGTGCCTCAAGGAGCTGCTCCTTATCAAAGTTACCGGCATATGCACGTGCACCAAATGCACTTCCGCCAAGATACACCGCATCAGCGCCGGCATTAATGGCCGCCCTGAACGCTTCATATGTGCCTGCCGGTGCAAGTAATTCCACATTCTTCATATCCGCATTTCCATTCATCCAATAATATATTCTGTCATATGCTAAAAAGCATCCGTGCCATATAACACGGATGCTTAAATTTATTTTTTGGAAGCTTCAAGTTCCGTCTCAAGTCTTACCACGTTCTTTTGAAGTTTTCCAATCTCAGCTTTAAGTTCCTCAATCTCCTTGACCGAAGCGTTATACTTAACATCAGCTGCAATCAAATCATATTTGTAGTCCGATATCTGTTTATCTTTTGCTGCAACATCATTCTCAAGAGCATCAGCAGTCTTCTTAGCCTTGAAATAGTCATCAGCTATGTTAAGATACATCATATTGGCCCTTATTTCAGATGACAGTCTTCGATAACCATCTTCAGCCATCATCTCATTCAATTTGCTATTGATGTAAGCAGCTACCTTCTGAAGGTATTCCTCACTCTCGTATCCGCTCAGTGTATATACCTTGCCGCCAAGAATCACCTCAGTATTGTTCTTTGATGTCATCTGCTCCTCCTCATAATTATCATTTGATTACTTTCTCACAAGAAGACTCTCTCCTGTCATATCAGCAGGCTTCTCCATTCCCATCATCTCAATAAGTGTAGGAACTATATCTGCAAGTCTTCCTCCCTCCCTGAGAGTGTAATTCTCATCATAGTTAACAAGAATAAACGGAACAGGATTCGTTGTATGCGCTGTAAAAGGCTCACCTGTCTCATAGTCAATAAGCTTCTCGGCATTACCATGGTCAGCGCAGATAAACATCTGTCCGTCAACCTTCCTGATTGCATCAACAACACGTCCAACGCATCCGTCAACTGTCTCAATTGCCTTAATTACTGCATCCATTATACCTGTATGTCCAACCATGTCAGGGTTTGCAAAGTTAGTTATGATAACATCATACTTTCCTGATTCTATCGCTCCTACAAGCTTATCGCAGACTTCAGGTGCACTCATCTCAGGCTGAAGATCATAAGTGGCAACCTTAGGTGACTTAATGAGTATTCTGTCCTCACCCTTGTTAGGCTCTTCAACACCACCGTTAAAGAAGAATGTAACATGCGCATACTTCTCTGTCTCAGCAATTCTGCACTGTGTCATGTTATGTGCTGCAAGGAATTCACCAAATGTATTATTAATTGCAACCTTATTGAATGCAACGCTCTTATTAGGAATTGTAACATCATACTCTGTGAAACATACATATGTTACATTCTTACGTGGTCCACGGTTGAATCCCGTGAATTCATCATCACAGAAGCATCTTGTTATCTCTCTTGCACGGTCAGGCCTGAAATTATAACAGATAACAGAATCATTATCCTTAATTACCGCAACAGGTCTGCCATCCTTCTTAATTACAGTAGGAACAACGAACTCATCTGTCTTACCATCTGCATATGATGCTTCCATTGCAGCAACTGCATCTGATGCCTCAGCACCTTCGCCCTTTGTAAGTGCATTATAAGCAGCCTCTACTCTGTCCCATCTGTTATCTCTGTCCATTGCATAGTAACGACCGGCAAGTGTTGCAATTGCACCGACACCAAGCTCGTCCATCTTAGCCTGTACAGTCTTCACATATCCAAGACCACCCTCTGTAGGAGTATCACGTCCATCCATAAATCCGTGCAGATATACATTCTTAAGTCCTTCTCTCTTAGCAAGCTCAAGAAGTGCAAGCACATGTGTAAGGTGGCTGTGTACTCCGCCATCTGAAAGAAGTCCGAAGAGGTGAAGATCTGAATTATTCTTCTTACAATTCTCTATAGCACCAAGGAGTGCTTCGTTCTTAAAGAAATCTCCATCCTCAATCTCCTTGGTTATTCTTGTGAGCTCCTGATATACAATTCTTCCGGCACCCATATTGAGATGTCCGACTTCTGAGTTGCCCATCTGCCCCTCAGGAAGTCCGACTGCCATTCCGCTGGCAAGTCCCTTAACAAATGGATATTCCTTCATAAGGCTGTCCATTACAGGTGTATTGGCATTAGCAATACCATTGCCCTCTTTTCTGTCACTAAGTCCATATCCATCAAGTATCATCAGTACTGTAGGTCTTTTGCTCATCTTAATCCTCCATTCCCGCCCCTCCCGGGGCATTCCGAACTTGTGCGCAATCACAAATCCGGGGTGTAAAATCTCTGATTCTACACCATTATCTTCTATCTTGTTATTTCAAATGTTCTTCAATCTAGTATATTATCACATTTGTATTTCTTATGCAATCACAAAAAAGTCCCGCGACATCTGCACACGCAGCCGCCGCAGGACTCTCTGCCTTATATGTATTCAAAATTCTTGAAGTTATTATATACTCTTTCTTCCAAATTCAACAATATCAGCAAATTCAGGCTTAAGGCTTGCTCCTCCGACAAGACCTCCGTCTATATCCGGCATTGCGAACAATTCTTCAGCATTGGACGCATTAACACTTCCACCATACAGAATCCTTATTGCATCAGCAGTTTCCCTGTCATATATACGTTCTATGCATCCCCTTATATCAGCACATACTTCCTGAGCCTGCGCACTTGTTGCAACCTTACCTGTTCCTATAGCCCATATAGGCTCATATGCAATAATTGTATCATGGGCTTCTTCCCTGCTCACATTATAATATGCCGAACGTATCTGCTCTTCCACAAATTCAAGTGTCACACCATGTTCTCTCTGTTCAAGCGTTTCTCCACAGCATATAATAGGTATAATCTTATGCTCGATAGCTTTTTTAACCTTCATGTTGATGACTGTATTGTCCTCACCAAATATCTGTCTCCGCTCTGAATGTCCAAGTATAACATACTTCACGCCGGCATCTACAAGCATTGATGCTGAAATCTCTCCCGTATATGCTCCGTGCTCCTCATAGAACATATTCTCAGCTCCAATTGCAATGTCAGTTCCCTTCACCGACTCAACCGCCGCAACAAGTGAAATGGCAGGAACACAGAACAGAACATCTACGCCTTCAGTACAAATCTTATCTTTCATATCGGTAAGAATTGATCTGACCTCTCTCGGAGTCTTATTCATCTTCCAATTACCAGCAATAACTTTCCGCCTCATAACTACGTCCTCCAACTGTATGCCAATGTATGATCTATGCCATACAACACTCCTACCCCTTTAGGCATATATCTTTTTGATGTATTTATTATACTACTAATGTTCAGATTTTACCACCTAAATTGTGCTTCATTTCAAAAAAAATATCAGAATTGACACTCACCTTGGCAAAAAAATAACCTTTAAGGCATTATCTGCCTTAAAGGTTAAAAAATTCTCAAACTTAATTATCTGTCATTAGCTGCTGCAACACCAGGGAGTTCCTTACCTTCAAGGAATTCAAGCGATGCGCCGCCACCTGTTGAGATATGAGTCATCTTATCACCAAATCCAAGATTGTTAACTGCAGATGCTGAATCACCACCGCCAATGATTGTTGTTGCATCCTTAAGCTCAGCAAGTGCCTGTGCTACTGCAATTGTACCCTTTGCAAAGTTATCAAACTCAAATACACCCATAGGTCCGTTCCATACTACTGTCTTGGCATCCTTAAGTGCTTCCTGATAAAGTGCGCATGTCTTAGGTCCGATATCCATACCCATATCATCATCTTCCTGCTGACCTGCTTCAACAACATGGAAAGGCGTATCGTTCTTAAATTCTTTTGTTACAACTGTATCAACAGGAATAAGAAGCTTAACATTCTTAGCCTCAGCCTTCTCAATCATCTCTTTTGCATAATCAAGATACTCATCCTCTACCAGAGACTGGCCTACATTACCGCCAAGAGCCTTCTGGAATGTATATGACATACCACCGCCGATAATAAGTGTATCAACCTTATCAAGAAGATTGTTTATAACTGAAATCTTAGAAGAAACCTTAGAGCCTCCAAGAATTGCTACAAAAGGACGTACCGGATTGTCTACCGCATTACCAAGGAAGTCAATCTCCTTCTCCATAAGATATCCAACTACCGCTGTATCAACAAACTTTGTCACACCAACATTAGAGCAATGTGCTCTGTGGGCTGTACCAAACGCGTCATTAACGAATACATCACAGATTGATGCAAGATCCTTGCTGAACTCATCACCGTTCTTAGTCTCTTCCGGTCTGAAACGTGTATTCTCAAGAAGAATAACATCACCGTCATTCATTGCCGCAACAGCAGCTCTTGCATTGTCACCAACAACTGTATCATCAGCCGCAAACTTAACTTCCTGTCCGAGAAGCTCTGTAAGTCTCTTTGCTACAGGTGCAAGTGAAAATGCCTTATCCGGTCCCTTTGGCTTGCCAAGATGTGAGCAAAGGATAACCTTGCCGCCATCATTGATAAGCTTTTTAATTGTAGGGAGTGCTGCAACAAGGCGGTTCTCATCTGTAATCTTACCATCAATAAGCGGTACATTAAAATCGCATCTTACAAGAACTCTCTTATCCTTTACGTTGATATCATCAACAGATTTCTTATTAAGCATATTAATCCTCCATTATTAAATTACTATATTGTTATTTTAAAAATGAGCCCGGCAAAGTTACCCATACCGGACTCATTAATTAAGTTTTCTTCTTAACTATTATGCTAATTCTGAGAAGTACTTAATTGTTCTAACCATCTGGCTTGTATATGAATTCTCATTATCATACCATGAAACAACCTGAACTTCATATAAGTCATCAGCGATGTGTGAAACCATTGTCTGAGTTGCATCAAAGAGTGAACCATATCTCATACCAACGATATCTGAAGATACTATCTCATCTTCGTTGTAGCCGAATGACTCTGTCTGAGCAGCCTTCATTGCAGCATTAATCTCTTCCTTAGTTACATTAGCCTTCTTAACTACTGCTGTAAGGATTGTTGTTGAGCCTGTTGGAACAGGAACTCTCTGAGCTGAACCGATAAGCTTACCGTTAAGCTCTGGAATAACAAGACCGATAGCCTTAGCTGCACCTGTTGAGTTAGGAACAATGTTAACTGCAGCTGCACGGCTTCTTCTAAGGTCGCCCTTTCTCTGAGGACCATCAAGTGTCATCTGATCACCTGTGTAAGCATGGATTGTGCACATAATACCTGACTGGATTGGTGCATAACCATTAAGAGCTGCTGCCATAGGAGCAAGACAGTTAGTTGTACATGAAGCTGCTGAAATAACTGTATCCTCTGGCTTTAATGTATTGTGGTTTACGTTGTAAACGATTGTAGGAAGGTCATTTCCTGCTGGAGCTGAAATAACAACCTTTCTGGCACCTGCCTTAATATGAGCTGAAGCCTTCTCCTTAGATGTATAGAAACCTGTACACTCAAGAACAACATCAACACCGATTTCTCCCCAAGGAAGTTCCTCAGCGTTAGCCTTAGCGTAAATCTTAATCTCCTTACCATCAACTGTGATTGAATCTTCGCCTGCCTTAACTGTATCAGCTAATGCATACTTACCCTGTGAAGAATCATACTTAAGAAGGTGTGCAAGCATCTTAGGGCTTGTAAGATCGTTGATTGCAACTACTTCATATCCTTCTGCACCAAACATCTGTCTGAATGCAAGTCTGCCGATACGGCCAAAACCATTGATTGCTACTTTTACTGCCATTGTAATTCCTCCTAGAATATTTAAAAAAATTATTACCCTATTAACTATAGCATTACATATTTTACATAATAAAATCAAAAAATTCAAGACAATTTTTTCTTTTTTGCAATTTTTGATAAATATGCTTGTTTTATTGTATGTTTTGTCGTTTTTTTGTATATTTATCTTATAGTAACGCTATATTTTGTATACAGTATCCCTATATCTCATCCATAACACATTTTACAATGTTATTGGCATGATCCGACACGCGTTCTACATTAGAAAGTATGTCGAGGAACACAACACCATTCTGTGGGATACACTGTCCATTGGAAAGTCTTTGTATGTGCTTGTCTCTCAATTCTTCCTCAAAATTATCAACATCATCCTCAAGCTGACGCACCTTACGTACATATTCCGCACTTCCTGTTGCTCTTGCCTGAAGTGCAGTTCCAAATGAATCCTGAACCATGCTGCATATCTCAACAAGTTCTTTTGTGCCTTCTTCAGAGAACGCAATCTTATGCTCTGTTTTGTACATTGCAATCTCTGCAAGATTCTCTGCATGGTCTGATATTCTCTCCACATCAATTATTGCATGAAACAGGTCATTAACAAGAAGATGCTGGGACTCATTAAGTGCCAGATTATTAACTTTAGCAAGGAATGCCGTAAGTGTCTCTTCGAGATAATCTACTCTTTTTTCGGTTCTGAATACCTTTTGTGCAAGTTCGGTATCATTATTGATAACAGCCTGCATGGAATCACATATATTCTGATATGATATTCTTCCCATCTGGAGGACTTCCTTAAGTGACGTCTCGACTGCAAACGATGGTGACTCAAGAATTCTGTCATCAAGGTGGGTCTGCGGATAATCACTGTCTGTCTGTACATCTGTTGCTGCCTCATCCTCTCCGGGAACAATTACAGCAGAAAGCTTAACAAGTACATTCACAAACATAGACATAATAAGTGTACATGTAATGTTAAAGAATGTATGGAAAAGTGATATTTCAACACTTGTAATATTGTGTGCCGCAATATCAGGTCTTATTGCAAATAATACAAATGCAAGCGTACCAAAAAGTATTGCACCTGCGACATTGAACAGCAGATGGATACATGCTGCCCTCTTTGCCGTCCTGTTAGCTCCCACACAGGAAATAAGTGCCGTCACACATGAACCGATATTCTGTCCGAGTGTAATAAATATTGCTGCATTAGTAGTAACAACTCCATTGAGTGCAAGTGTCTGCAAAATACCGACAGATGCAGATGAACTCTGAAGAATCGCTGTAACAATAACACCAACCATAACACCAAGAAGCGGATTAGATCCAAACACTTCAAATGCCTTTGAAAAAATCGGCAGTTCAGTATAAGGTGATATTGAACCTGACATAAAATCAAGTCCCATAAATAAAAGACCTATACCTACCACTATCTCTCCGGCAAGCTTCTGCTTGTCCTTCTTGGCAAACAGAATAAGGAACGCACCTATACCGACCAGAAACGGTGCGTAAAATGACGGTGAAAATGCTTTTGCCGCACTTCCAAGCTGCCCCATTGATACTATCCATGCAGTTATTGTAGTACCAATATTAGCTCCCATGATAACACCGGCAGCCTGCGTAAGTGTAAGAATACCGGCATTAACAAAACCAACCACCATAACCGTAGTTGCACCACTGCTTTGTATTATTGCAGTAACAAGCGCACCAACAAGAATCGCAATGAATCTGTTACTGGTAAGCAGTCCAAGAAGCTTCTGCATCTTGCCGCCTGCCGTCTTCTGCATTCCATCAGCCATAAGATTCATTCCGTAAAGGAACATTCCTATGCCGCCTGCGAACTCAAACAGATTACCCACATCCGTTAAACTCATAATTCCTCCAGTAGTTGATTTTTAATTATTTTTATCGATAGCATTATATCATTGCCATTCATTTTTGTAAATAAAATGTAAGTTTGATGTATATATAAAGTATATTCTGACTATATCAATGTCATTGGCTTTTGACCATTGGCTTTTGGCTCCGACCTGCTCCGGCATCACATATATTATCATCATGTATCCTTGACGTATATCAACGCCCATCTTATAATTTTACTGTCTGAAAACACTGTATGGAGGATACACAATGAATATAATAAGTGACAATCATCTTCACTCTTCATTCTCATCTGATTCAAACGCTTCATCGGAATCAATGATTCAAAAAGCTTTAAAACTTGGACTTACATCCATGTGCTTCACGGAGCATAATGACTACGACTACCCTCCCGAGGATGGGAAAATCGTCTTTAAAATTGACTTTGACAGTTACTTTGATACACTGTCCGGGCTGCGTGAAAAATACCGCAGTCAGATTGATATACGGATCGGTATTGAGCAGGGACTTATGGCGAGTGTGGCTTCAAAAGTTGATGCATTCGACTCTGACAGCCGTCTTGATTTTATAATCGGTTCATCGCACCTTGTCAACGGAGACGATCCGTATTACCCTGAATTCTGGGAATATTCAGATGTAAAAACAGCCATACTTTCTTACTATGAAAGCATTATCGATAATCTGAACACATGTCATAATTTTGATGTGTACGGCCATATTGATTACATAGCACGTTATATTCCAAAAGACCGTATATCCGAATACAAAGAAAAAGATTTTTATGATATCCTCGATGCTATATTGCATACAATAATTACGAATGGCAAAGGTATTGAACTCAACACTGCCGGTCTTCGCTACAGCACCGCACAGACTAACCCATCACCATTTATTCTCAGAAGATATCGTGAACTTGGCGGAGAGATTATTACGGTAGGATCTGATGCCCACGCTCCTGAATATCTTGCATATTCCTTCGACAGAATACCGGTTATTCTCAAAGAAGCAGGCTTCAGATATTATACTGAGTTTCGGGCAAGGAAGCCTGAATTCAAAAAGCTTTATTAATCTGCATTTTGTTAATTGGTGGAATTTAAAAAGGAAAGTATTGAAAACATTACATCTTCAATACTTTCCTATTTTAGTTTTAGAACAATTTCATATGCCTACTTGGCGTAATCAGTCGCTCTTGATTCCCGGATAACATTAACCTTAATCTGACCAGGATATTCCATCTCAGATTCAATCTGCTTTGAAATATCTCTTGCCATAATAACCATATCCGCATCACTAACGACTTCAGGAACTACCATTATTCGAATTTCTCTACCCGCCTGAACAGCAAATGACTTCTCAACTCCCTTATATGAGTTGGCGATATCTTCTAATTGTTTAAGTCTGTTTGAATATGTCTCTAACGTCTCTCTACGAGCGCCCGGTCTTGCTGCTGATATAGCATCAGCTGCCTGTACTATACAGGCGATAAGGCTCTCCGGCTCAACGTCTCCATGATGTGCCTCTACTGCATTAATAACAACTGGTGATTCCTTATACTTCTTACAAAGATCTACACCAATCTGAATATGCGAACCTTCCATCTCATGGTCAACAGCTTTACCGATGTCGTGAAGCAGACCTGCTCTCTTGGCAAGTCTTACATCTGTACCAACTTCGGCAGCTAAAAGTCCTGACAACTGTGAAACTTCAATTGAATGCTTAAGTGCATTCTGACCATAACTTGTTCTGAACTTCATCTTACCTAAGAGCCTTACAAGCTCAGGATGCAGTCCATGCACACCAGTCTCAAGTGTTGCGGCTTCACCTTCCTCACGAATTATCGTCTCAACTTCCTTCTGCGCCTTCTCAACCATCTCCTCAATTCTTGCCGGATGAATACGTCCATCAAGAATGAGCTTTTCCAATGCAATTCTCGCTACTTCTCTACGAATAGGATCAAAGCCTGATAAGACAACAGCTTCCGGTGTATCATCAATAATCAGTTCTACACCTGTAAGCGTCTCAAGAGTACGTATATTACGTCCCTCACGTCCGATAATACGTCCCTTCATCTCATCGTTAGGAAGCTGTACAACTGAAATAGTAGTCTCGGCAACATGGTCAGCAGCACACTTCTGGATAGCTGTTACCACATAATCCTTAGCCTTCTTATCAGCCTCTTCCTTTGCCTTAGTCTCCATTGATTTGATCATTACAGCAGTGTCATGTTTTACTTCTTCTTCAACAGTCTTTAAAAGATATTCTTTTGCTTGTTCGGAGGTCAATCCTGAGATTTTCTCAAGTTCCTGTTGCCTTTTTTGCTCAAGTTCTTCGACCTTCTGTCTTGTCTTGGCAAGTTCTTCTTCCTTGCGGGCAAGATTAAGATCTCTCTTTTCTACAGCTTCAGTCTTCTTATCAAGAGTCTCTTCCTTGGCAAGAACACGCTTCTCATACTTTTGTATCTCAGCACGTCTTTCGCGAACTTCTTTATCAAGTTCATTCTGAACTTTGATCTTTTCTTCCTTCGCTTCAAGCAAGGCTTCCCTTGACTGCGCTTCAGCTGCTTTCTTTGCCTCATCTGCCTTCTTTCTGGCATCATCAAGTAACTTGTTGGCACGCTCGTTCGCACTGCCAATAGTTGCGTTAGTTTTCTTCTCGATTGAAGACTTGGCAATAACCCATGTAATAGGTGCGACTATAACTAATGTGATAATCACAGCAATAAGCACTGGCAAAAAACCTGACACAGGAGCACCTCCTTATTTAGTTTTCATTGTACAAACATACAACAGTTAAATATTATACTTTTTTAGCTGTCATGTCAAGCAGATACGCATACTTTTCAATGTGTAAGTTCATTCATTACATACTGTATATTGTCGTAATCGAATCCCTTACGTGCTAGATATGCTATTGTCTTTGACTTTTCCCCGTATGTCATAGCCGACGTGTCATGGCATCTTTTTTCTATCAGCTTTCTTATAAGATCATTCTGCGCATTACTGTTAGCCGCATAATATTCGTCACATGCACTGTCTATAACAGTCTGTGCAATCCCCTTGGAGTACAGGTATGCTTCCATCTGGCGCCTGCTTCTCGTATCTGCCTTGCACCAGACATAATTAGACGCATATCTCGCATCATTAACAAATCCATGTTCTTTCATAAACTGAATAGTAATGTTAATTATGTTCTCCGGATATTTCCCGTCAGTCAGCTTGTCAGCCAGCTGACTCTCAGTAATGTCACGCCTGGTCACAATATGTAATGCACGGTTTCTTGCTCTGTCTTCAAGGATTCTCAGAATATCCGCATACTGTTCCGGTGTTATGCGCACTCCCTCCTCCAACGCAAACTTACGAATCTCCTGATTATACAATGCGAATGACTTCCCATTGTCGCTAAGACGCACAAATCTCTTCTTGCTGCTTATGTCTGTAATTCCGACTATCTCATATCCGTCTTCAGACATTCTTATGCCTCACCATCCGCTGCACCCGTAGCAGTCTTTGCCTTGGCCTGACTGTCGGCCTTACCGTCAGCCTTACTATCTGCCTTACCGTCTGCCTTGGAATTATTCTTAACATCTTCCGCATTAATGCCGATTCCGTGTGCCTGCTTAACCTTAGCTACAACTTCCTCCATTACATCAGGATGTTCATCAAGATACTTCTTGGCATTCTCACGTCCCTGTCCGATCTTCTCACCGTTATATGCAAACCATGATCCGCTCTTCTGGATAATATCATCCTTGGCAGCAATATCAATAACATCGCCTGATTTTGATATTCCTTTGCCGAACATTATATCGAACTCTGCTTCCTTGAAAGGCGGCGCTACCTTGTTCTTGACAACCTTAACCTTGACATGGTTACCAACAGCCTCATCACCCGACTTAATTGTCGTAATCCTGCGGACGTCAAGTCTTACAGATGCGTAGAACTTAAGTGCATTACCTCCTGTCGTAGTCTCAGGATTACCAAACATAACACCAATCTTCTGTCTTATCTGGTTGATAAATATAACTATACAGTTGTTGCTGCTTGCAACAGGCGTAAGCTTACGCATTGCCTGTGACATAAGTCTTGCCTGCTGTCCCATTGTTGCATCACCCATATTGCCATCAATCTCTGCCTTAGGCACAAGAGCTGCGACAGAGTCTACTACAACAATGTCAACTGCACCTGAACGCACCATTGTCTCTGTAATCTCAAGAGCCTGCTCTCCGCAATCCGGCTGGGATATATACAGATTATCAATATCGACACCTATATTCTTGGCATATACAGGATCCAGCGCATGCTCTGCATCTATAAATCCGGCAATTCCGCCTCTCTTCTGCACTTCTGCCACCACATGAAGTGCGACAGTAGTCTTACCACTTGATTCAGGTCCGTATATCTCAATAACCCTTCCTCTCGGAAGTCCTCCTACACCGAGTGCAAGGTCAAGTCCAAGTGACCCTGTAGGGACTGTCTCTACATTCATGTTAGCTGATGAATCGCCAAGCTTCATTACAGTTCCCTTGCCAAACTGCTTCTCAATATTATTAATCGCTGCATCAAGCGCCTTAAGCTTATCTTCGTTAGCCATATTACTTATTACCCTCCGTTATATGAAATTATGTTCGGAACATCTGTTTGTTTCTGAATATAAATATATCTGAAATCCAAACAAATGTCAAGTGCTATTTATTCCGTCCGGATTCCAGATATATTGTTGTATATTTCAGTATTTATTTGTCATCCTCGATTATTCTTCTGCGCACCATATCAAGTGCCATCACAACAGCCTGTTCACGTATCTTCTGGCGGTTCCCCCTGAACATGAATTCTTTGACGGTAACCTTGTCCCTGTAATAACATCCTATATATACAAGACCTACAGGCTTGCCTTCAGACGGTTCAGGACCGGCAACACCTGTAACCGATACACCAACTTCGGCATCTGATGCGAGTATAGCTCCCTTCGCCATCTCTTTGGCAGTCTCCTTACTCACAGCACCGTATTTTTTAAGGATTGCTTTGTCCACACTTAATGCCTTGCGCTTTGCCTTATTGGAATATGTTACGAATCCCTGTGAAAATACTTCGGAAGCACCGCTCACATTAACAAGCCTTCCCGCAAGGAGTCCGCCCGTACATGATTCTGCCGTCACAATCTTAAGTCCCTTCTTATCAAGCATCTCAACAACAACATCCTCAAGATTGCAATCTGCATCTACAGTATATACATCTTCCCTGAATCTGCTCTTTATCTCCTTGGCAACAGGCTTGACAAGCTCTTTTGCAGCATCTTCGGTGTCTGCACTTGCCGTAATCCTTATCTGCACTTCGCCTGTCTTGGCATATGTTGCAACAGTAGGATTGTCCTGGGCATCTATAAGGTCAATAATCTTCGTCTCCGCCTGGCTCTCTCCAATTCCACACAGCTTTATTGTCCTTGAGAAAATCGCCTTCGGGTTACGGGCCATAAGATATGGCTTAATATCTTTCCTGAACATGACCTCAAGTTCATTAGGCGGTCCCGGAATTAATATAAGCGCTTTGTCACCGCGTTCCATTATAATTCCGGGCGCGGTACCGTTGCGGTTGTCTATTACGATGGCTCCTTCAGGTACCATAGCCTGTTTCCAATTATTATCAGTTATATTATCCTTATAAATGCTGTTCTTAAGTACATTCCCAATATGTTCCCTTGTGTGGGCATCTTCAACAAGTCCCTTACCCATGACTGATGCAGCAGTCTGCATTGTGATATCATCTTCCGTAGGTCCGAGTCCCCCTGTTATAATTACCGTATCAGCTCTTCCAAGAGCAAGATTAATTGCATCTGAAAGTCTGTCAGGATTATCACCCACAACCTGCTGGTTGTAGATGGAAAGTCCTATTGAAGCACATCCTGCTGAAAGAAATGCCGCATTGGTATTAACAATACTTCCCATAAGTATCTCAGTTCCTACAGATATCAGTTCAACTGTCATATTTTCTCCAATCCGTGCATACGCACAATAACAGGTCTGTCAGATGCAGGTTACTTATCATCCGACATAACGCCTATGTTCCTGTAAATGTAATCAACGAGTGAGATTACCGTAAGTGCAAGCGCAATATATACAAAAATCCATTCAACTGTATCAGCATATGGGTAATCAAGCTGCAGAATAAGAAGAATAGTCATAATCATCTGAAATGTTGTCTTGAACTTTCCCCAGTAGTTAGCCGCTATAACTACGCCCTTATCAGCTGCAATCAGCCTGAAACCGCTTATTATGAATTCCCTGCTTATGATTATTATTACTATCCACGCAGGGAGATAGCCCAGCTCAACAAAAGCTATAAGCGCTGAACATACAAGAAGCTTATCGGCAAGCGGATCCATAAACTTTCCAAAGTTAGTTACAAGATTGTACTTTCTGGCAATCCTGCCATCAAGCATGTCCGTAAGACTTGCAAGTACAAATACTGCCGCCGCAATATATTTTGATGCATCACCTGCACAATCAGTAAGCAGGAATACCAGAAATACCGGAATCATAATGACTCTTAATACTGTAAGTTTATTCGGCAAATTCATAATCAGGCTCTCCTATCAAATCGTAATTATCTGATGCTGTTATCTTTACAGGTATAAAATCCCCTGACATAAGCTGTGCATCAGTATTGACAAATACATATCCGTCCACATTAGGTGCGTCCCTGTATGTCCTGCCCACATATACATCCTCATCAGCAAGCTTTCCCTCTATCATGACCTTAAGTGTTCTTCCAACTACCTCCGCCGAACGGTCGGCTGATATCTCCTGCTGAAGTTCCATTACTGCATCACGCCTTGCTGCCTTGACATCCTCATCAATCTGATTATCAAAGCCTGCTGCCGGTGTATCTTCCTCAGCAGAATATGTGAACGCTCCAAGTCTGTCAAACTCCAGTTCATCAATAAAATCAAGCACTTCTTCATGCTGCTCTTTGGTCTCACCCGGGAATCCCGTAATAAGAGTTGTTCTTAAGCAGATATCCGGTATCTCACTGCGGAGTTTTTTAACAATATCAATAAGATCCTGCTTAGTTGTACGCCTGCCCATTCTCTTAAGAATAGCATCATTGGCATGCTGTATCGGAAGATCAAGATAATGACAGACCTTAGGTTCTGACTTGATTGCCTGAATAAGAGTATCATCAATCTCTTCCGGATAGCAGTACAGAATCCTTATCCACTCTATACCGTCTATTGCCGCAAGCTCATGAAGCAGCCTGTGGAGTGACTTTTCCCCATAGAGGTCTGTTCCGTACAGGCTTGTCTCCTGTGCAACAAGTATAAGCTCCTTAACGCCCTGCTCTGCAAGGTCTTCTGCCTGCTTTATAAGCTCATCCATGGGAACGCTTCTGTATGAGCCCCTCACTTTAGGGATGATGCAGTATGTACAGCACTTGTCACAGCCTTCTGCAATCTTAAGATATTCATAATATCCTCCGGTCGTGACAATCCTTCTGTCATGAGTCTGTGGAAGCCTGTTAATGTCCTCAAAACAATTAATGCCATCTCCCTGCTTATTGACAAGTTCATCCAGTGTGTCGGCAATCTTATCATATGCTGATGTTCCGACTACTGCGTCAACCTCAGGAATCTCATCAATTATCTCCTGTCTGTATCGCTGTGCAAGACACCCGCATGCAATAAGGAATCTGCATCTGCCGTTCTTCTTAAGTTCTGCCATCTCAAGCAGCGTATCAACGCTCTCCTGCTTGGCATCGTGAATAAAACAGCATGTATTAACAACCACCGCATCTGCCTCATTCTCATCATCTGTGAATTCATATCCTCTTGAATGAAGCTGTCCGAGCATCATTTCTGTATCTACAAGATTCTTGTCACAGCCTAGTGACACAAACATTATCTTCATACTAATATACTAATCTCCGTTCCTGCCCATTCTCGTGGCATTCAAAGTTTGTGCGCAAGCACATTACATTGATTATAATTGAAAATATGCAAAAAAACAAGCTTTTCGGTTTTCAATGTACGTCCATTAATTTTGGAAATGTGAATTGAATGATAAAGATGATATATCCAAAAAAGATGGTATGCCTCTTAAGGCACTGTAGAATAATCTGAAAATCTGAAATTCCATCACGGAATAATCATACAATATCATTAAGTCCGTTTTTTTGCAAGCTTATTTTTATTATTCTGGCAACGCACCCATTTACAATTCCCGTTATAACTCCTGTTATAAGCAGCACAGGAAGATAATATGCAATCTTTGCGGTTCCCACGACTACTGCTGCCGCCGCTATCTGTCCTATATTGTGTGCCGTCCCGCCGGCAACGCTTACACCAAGCATGGAAAAACGGCCGGATTTCTTAAGCAGTATCATTACAATGATGCTTAACATTCCACCGCTTATGCTGAATATAAATGCTGCCATATTGCCAAACAATATACTTGTAAGCACTATTCTTAATATATCAACGCAGAACGCGGTGCGGCCTCCTGCCACATACAGGACAACAAGTACCGCTATATTGGCAAGTCCGAGCTTAGCTCCCGGAACACCTATTGATATCGGCAAAAGCATCTCAACATAACTGAATATCATTGCAAGCGCTGTGAATATACCACAGAATGCAACGAGTCTGCTATTTTTTTTCATAACACTTCCTTTTTATACTGCCGCATCTATATCGGCATTATCTCCGGTAATCTCAATAACAGTCCTGTGCGGAAGGCACACTATTGTCTGTCCCGGGTTCTTAATCTTCCCGGTCTTAACGCACACTTTATCCGGACAGTCCGCATCCTCCATCCACACAGTGCTGTCATTTATAATTATCTTATTGTTTCCGCGTTCAGTGCCTAATTCAATAACCTTATTACTGTTAAGCGGATATTCTCCATAGATCTCTCCGTCAACGCGGACCACTACCTTTGCGGATGACTCACCAAAGCTTCTTCCCGGCAGCGCTGTATACATATATATACTTCCTGCCACAAGCAGAACAGCCGTAACAAGAATAATATCATTAACAGTTTTCTTACTCATACACAACCCCATTTTTAAAAATCAAAAAGTGACAGCTGGTTCGTATCGGGAAGGCTTCCCAGAATTCCAAATGAATCCAGAAGGCTCACCGCACTGTCTCCAACCTTGGCACGTGTCTTAAAATCCTCTTTGGAAAGGAACGCACCGTCCCTTGCCGCAATCTCTATGGATTCGGCAGCGACTTCACCAAGTCCGTCTATAGCCTTAAGTGATGGCATTATCTTTCCGTCTATTACCTGAAAGCTTCTTGCCTTAGCCCTGAATATATCTATAGGCATGAATTCAAAACCTCTCGCATAGAATTCCTGTACTATTCTCATATCCGCATATGTCGCTTCTTCGGTAGGCGACAGCGTCTTGGCATTATGTCTTTCTTTATAATCCTTTATATAATACTCAAGCTTGTCCCTGCCCATACACATAAGATTATATGAAAATGCATCAGCTCTTATACTGAAGAATGCGCAGTAGTATGCAAGCGGGTAAAATACCTTACAGTACGCAACACGCCATGCCATCATAACGTATGCAGCGGCGTGCGCCTTAGGGAACATGTATTTGATTTTCTTACATGACCATATATACCAGTCAGGTACGCCTGCTTCTTTCATGATTGGCAGCCACTCATCTTTAAGTCCTTTACCTTTACGGACTGATTCCATTATTGTAAAGGAAAGCTCCTTATCAAGCCCCATGGATATCAGATATGTCATAATATCATCTCGCGTACATATTGCGGTTGAAATTGTCGCCTTGCCTTCCGCAATAAGTGTCTGGGCATTGCCAAGCCATACATCAGTACCATGTGCAAGTCCGGCAATTCTTACAAGATCTGAAAAATGCTGCGGTTTGGCATCAATTAACATCTGCATGGCAAAGTCTGTACCAAACTCAGGTATTCCAAGTGCGCCAAGCTTCGTTCCTCCAATCATGTCCGGTGTAATTCCGAGCGCTGACGTGTCCTTAAATAGTGACATTACCTCAGGACTGTCAAGAGGTATCTCTGTCGGGTCAAGTCCCGTAAGATCCTGAAGCATACGAATCATCGTAGGGTCAAGATGTCCAAGGATATCAAGCTTCAGCAGGTTATGGTCGATACTGTGGTAATCGAAATGTGTCGTCGTTATTCCCGAATCCATCTTGTTTGCAGGATGCTGTATCGGTGTAAATGTATGTATCTCCTCACCGATTGGAAGAACAACAATTCCTCCCGGATGCTGTCCCGTTGTACGTCTTATATCAACACAGCCTGCTGCCAGACGCTCTATCTCACAGTTACGCTTGGTTACGTTATGTCCAAGCTTCTCACTCTGTTTCTCAAAATAACCTTTAACATATCCGTAAGCCGTTTTCTCAGCAACCGTACCTATCGTACCTGCCTTGAACGTCTGACCCTTGCCGAATATAACCTCAGTATAGGCATGTGCCTTACTCTGGTATTCGTTAGAAAAGTTAAGGTCGATATCCGGCTCCTTGTTACCCTTGAAGCCAAGGAATGTTTCAAACGGAATGTCAAATCCTTCCTTACGCAGCTTCTTGCCGCACACAGGGCATATCTTATCAGGCATATCGCATCCTGCCGCACCTGAGAACTTTCTGACATCTTCAGAATCAAAATCCACATAATAGCAGTTCGGGCACAGATAATGCGGACTGAGCGGATTAACCTCCGTAATACCTGCCATTGTTGCTGCAAATGATGAGCCTACAGAACCTCTTGAACCAACCAGATATCCGTCATCATTGGATTTCCACACCAGCTTCTGTGCAATAATGTACATAACCGAATATCCGTTGGATATAATTGACTTAAGCTCTCTTTCAAGTCGTTCTTCAACAACCGTAGGAAGCGTAGGTCCATACATCTCATGCGCTCTGTTATAACATATATCCCTTAGTGTCTGGTCAGAATTTTCAATTACCGGAGGACGCTTATCAGGGCGCACAGGCTCAATCTTCTCACACATTTTCATAATTCTGTCAGTGTTGGTAACAACAATCTCATACGCCTTATCCGCATCAAGATACTCAAACTCCGCAAGCATCTCCTCTGTTGTACGCAGATAAAGCGGTGCCTGCCTGTCCGCATCATCAAAGCCCTTCTGTGTCATTACAATACGTCTGTACACCTCATCCTCAGGATTCATAAAATGCACATCTCCCGTTGCAACTACAGGCTTATTAAACACCTCGCCGAGATGTATTATCTTCCTGTTAAGGTCTATAAGATCCTGTTCATCCTTAACCCAGCACGAATCACTGTCTATCATGAACCGGTTATTGCCTATCGGCTGTACCTCAAGATAATCATAAAAATTAACTATTCTTGCAATCTCTTCCTCAGGGGCTCCGTTAAGAACCGCCTGGAACAAATCTCCTGCCTCGCACGCACTTCCGACTATAATTCCGTCCCTGTATCTGGCAAGAAGGCTCTTAGGTATTCTCGGCCTGTTGGCAAAATAAGTTATGTGTGATGCCGATATCAGCCTGTACAGATTAATTCTTCCCTGCTCGCTTGATGCAAGCAGGATTATATGATATGTAGGCATCTTACGGATTGCATCAACGTCAGGGGTTCCTGCCTCGTTAAGCTGGTCAAGAGTCAGGATATCGCGCATCTTAAGCAGTTCACACATCTTAAGGAATATGCCTGCCGTAGCCTCTGCATCATCTACCGCACGGTGATGGCTTGTCAGCACCACATTAAAATGCTTGGTCAGCGTGTCCAGCTTGAAGTTATGAAGTCTTGGCACAAGGAAACGTGCAATCGCCAGTGTATCTACTACCGTATTGTCAAATGTCATTCCCTGCTTTGCAGCCTTATTGCGTATAAAGCCCGTATCAAATTCCGCATTATGTGCAACCACAACGCAGCCTTCGCAGAATTCAAGAAACTCAGGAAGTACCTGCTCAATCTTAGGTGCTCCCATTACCATTGAATCATTGATTGATGTAAGCTTTTCTATCTTAAACGGAATCGGTACTTCAGGATTAACGAAAGTCGAGAATCTGTCAATTATCTCCCCATCTTCAATCTTGACTGCACCAATCTCTATTATCCTGTCATTTTCCGCCGAGAATCCCGTCGTCTCTATATCAAAAACAACATACTTCTCATCAAGGCTCTGATTCTTAGAGCGTATTACCGGCTTCTTTGTATCATCTACCAGATATCCCTCCACTCCGTATATTATCTTAAAATCAAAGTCCTCGCCCTTTTTCTTAGCTGCACCCTCAAGGTCTCTTACAACATGGAATGCATCTGTAAATGCCTGGACTGTTCCGTGGTCCGTTATCGCAATCGCTTTCTGTCCCCAGCTAAGCGCCTGCTTTATCAGGTCTTTTGCGTATGAGACTCCGTCCATGTCACTCATCTTAGTATGGCAGTGAAGCTCTACACGTTTGGTAAGTGCATGATCCATTCTCCTGACACGCGTATCACTCGACTTGCGGATACCCGTCACTGAGCTTATCGAAAGTTCATGGTCATATTTGTCCAGCATTGTAACGCCTTTTATCTTTATAAAATTCTTCTCCGTGATAAATGACGTAAGCTCCGGAAGCTGCTCATTCTTGGCGAACATCTTTACGGTTATTGTGTCTGTAAAGTCCGTGACATCGAACATTATGATAGTCTTTTCGTTACGGATTTCACGAAGTTCAACACGCCTTATCATTCCGGCGATTACAACCTCGCCCATCTCAGACTGTATCTGGCTTATATGTATAGGCTCCTCATCAAAGTCACGTCCAAAGAGAACATCCGGATTGTTCGGCCGCTTCTGGTATCTGTCCTGTGAATATCTTGGTTTTGGGCTCTCTTCTGCCTTTTTAATCTCTTTAACAGGCTCAGCATTCTGCTTTGCGGCTGCCCCGTCACCTGCCGGCTTTTTCTTAATGGATGCACCTGTTGCACCGTCATGCACATCCGCTGATGCAGACTTTGCAGCGAGCACCTTTTCCTGTATCTCCTGCACACGCCTTGCTATCATCAGCTCATTTTCTTTTTCAAAATTAGTTTCTTTCTTTTTCTCGTATCTGTAGACTACATCTATCTCAAACCCAAATCTGTTAAGAAATATCTTCTCAAAATATTCCCTGAGTGTTCTGTCGTATGTATGCGCAAGAAATGAATCCTCAAGTATCAGCGTCAGCTCATCTTCCTTTTCAAATGTCCATTTGGAATTCTTAAGCAGGTTATATTCGAGTGTCCAGTATTTTTCCAACTCAAAAAGGATGCTGTCGTAGTATACGTCCATAATCTTCTGTGGAGTATACTGCTTAGACAGATCATATCTGTCGATTATCCTGACGTCCATATTCTTAATACGGAACACCTGGCTTTTGAGTATGTCCTCCATCTTATATACCAGTTCCTTGTGTATAAGGTGCCTGCTCTTCACATACACCCTTGCAAGCGAATTGGTTGAAGTCTTAGTAACTTTAACTACTTCAGCATCCGCGAAGTTATCTTTTAATTCCTGGTCGTCAATTCTAAGCGCAGAAAAAACTTCAAAAAATGTCATATCTTATTCCCAGTTATCAAGCTCTTCTTTGAGCACTTCAAGGAGTCTGTCCTCCTCTACCTTCTTTACAATCTCTCCGTGTTTTATGAGTACGCTGCAGCCATCTCCCCCGGCTATTCCGATATCAGCTTCCTTAGCTTCTCCCGGACCGTTGACTACACAGCCCATTACAGCTATCTTTATCTTCAGATTGCTGTATGATGCCGCAAGTGTCTCTACCTGATTAGCAAGCCCGATAAGGTCTATCTTGGTACGCCCGCATGTAGGACATGAGACCACCTCAATTCCACTCTGTCTTATTCCAAGTGTCTGAAGGATGTACCTGGCAGCCTTAATCTCCTCAACAGGATTGCCCGTAAGTGAAACTCTGATTGTATCACCGATTCCATGATACAGAATAACTCCAAGTCCGACTGCTGACTTTATGCTGCCCCTGTATACAGTACCTGCCTCAGTAATTCCCACATGAAGCGGATGATCCGTCTTACTTGCTATAAGTTCATGTGCTTTAATGCACATAGGAACATCGGATGACTTTATGCTTATTACAAGATTATCATATCCAAGATCTTCTATAATCTTAACATTGTCAAGTGCGCTCTCGACAAGTCCTTCGGCAGTTACGCCGCCGTATTTTACAACAAGGTCCTTTTCGAGTGAGCCGCTGTTAACTCCGACTCTTATTGGAATATTGTGATCCTTTGCAGTATCTACGACTGCCTTGATCTTGCTGTTATCTCCTATATTGCCCGGATTAATTCTTATCTTATCAGCACCGTTCTCAATAGCTGCAATTGCCATCCTGTAATCAAAATGTATATCGGCAACAAGCGGAATGTGAATCTGCTTCTTTATCTCTGCAATTGCATCCGCTGCCTGTCTGTTGGGTACAGTGCATCTTATGATGTCACATCCTGCCTTTTCGAGCTCAAGAATCTGGGCAACCGTCGCCCTTACATCCTCTGTCGGTGTATTGGTCATCGACTGTATCAGTATCGGATTGCCTCCGCCTATAACTGCATTGCCTATTCTGACTGTCTTTGTATTATCTCTGTACATATCTTAACCTCACATCAAAAGAGATTTTTAATATCGTTAAACATTACCACAACCATAAGTATCATGAGAAGTATCATTCCCGCAAAATGAACGATGCCTTCTTTTTCCTTGGCTACCGGCTTACCTCTTAATATCTCAAGTATGACAAACAGAAGCCTTCCTCCGTCAAGTGCCGGAAGCGGAAGAAGATTCATCACACCTAAGTTGGCACTAATCATAACCGTCATGTTGAACAGATTAAGCAGCACATAGAACGCTCCGTCTGACTTGCTCTCTTCAACAACATCCCCGATTACGCTCACAACGCCGACAGGACCTGACACATCATCAAGTGACACCTGTCCCCTGAACATCATTCCAAGACTTCCGAATACTGTTCTTATCCAGTATCCGACATCCTTAAAAGCATATCCGACAGTTGACAGTGCTCCCGCCTTCTGTCTTGCTCCATATGAATAAAGTCCGGTATAATAGCTCTCGCGTTCCTTCATCTGCGGAGTAACCTTAAGAGTGAGCTCTTTGCCGTCACGCTCAACAACTATTGTCTGTTCGCTGCCGTCACACGCTGCAATTATGTCTACAATCTGCTGCGTATTCTCAATCTCTGTTCCCTGAATGCTCTTTATCTTATCGCCGGCTTTTATTCCGCCTTTTTTGGCAGGAGAATCATTCTCTACTGTCTGTATGCTGCAATCAGAAAGGATTGTGATTCCTGTCATATAAGATACTTTTTTCTGATACTCCGGAACTACTTTTGCCGTGTACTTCTGTCCGTCACGCTCATAAGTTATATTCAGTGTCCTGTCAGGATGCATGAGCGTCTCAAGAGATAAATCCCTTGAAAATGTAACTCTGTGCCCGTTAATCTTAGTTATAAGGTCTCCGGCTTCAAGCCCTGCGCTGCTTGCAGGGGAATTGTCGGCAACAGCAGAGACTTCACATGGATCATACCCTGCGAATCCGATAATAATAACCGAAAGGACAAATGCAAGTATAAAGTTAAACACTGGTCCTGCCGCCAGAATTGACATTCTTGCCCATACTGACTGTGCCGGGAATGACCTGCTCATGTCGTATTTTTCTTTTACTGATTTTTCTGCACTATTGTCAGAAGTCTCTTCGCTTTCTCCTTCTTCTGCTTCATCTTCAGTATCAAGGAAATCTTCTCCCAGCATTATACATGCTCCACCAAACGGAAGCAGCTTTATACTGTATACTGTCTCGCCTTTTTTAAAACTTACAAGCTTCGGTCCGAATCCTATACAGAATTCCATTACCATTACTCCGTTAGCCTTTGCCAGAATAAAATGTCCAAGTTCATGAACAATTATTATTACGCTCAGTACGATTATTGCTAATACTATATTCAAGTGCCATACCTGCCTTTATTGTTAATACCTGCTTCTGATAAGTTCATATGCTGTCTGTTCTGTCTCAAGTATCCTGTCAACATCCGGATTATCTGTATAATGTGTCTCATTAATGACATATTCAATAATCTCAGGTATCTGAAGATAGCTTATCCTGCGGTCAAGGAACATTGCAACTGCCATCTCGTTAGCTGCATTAAGCGCTGTAGGGATATTGCCGCCCTTTCTTGCAGCTTCATATGCAAGTGCAAGCCCTCTGAACTTATCAAAATCCGGCTTCTGGAATGTAATCTGTCCAAGCTCATAGAAGTCCAGCCTCTTAGTATCAAGCGGCTTTCTGTGCGGATAATAAAGTGCATACTGTATGGGAAGTCTCATATCAGGACTTCCCAGCTGAGCCATAATACCTCCATCGACAAACTGGACCATTGAATGAATTACACTCTGTGGCTGGATAATTACCTGCACACGGTCAGCCGGTACATTGAACAGCCACTGCGCTTCCATAACTTCAAGTCCTTTGTTCACCATTGTTGATGAATCTATCGTTATCTTACGCCCCATAGCCCAGTTGGGATGTTTCAATGCATCCTCAACTTTCACATTCTTCAGCTGTTCCTTAGTATAGTTGCGAAAAGGTCCGCCTGATGCAGTCAATAGTATCTTATCAATCTCTGCATGGTATTCTCCGTTAAGTGACTGGAATATTGCTGAATGCTCGCTGTCAACAGGGTATATATTTATATTATATTCCTTTGCGAGCGGCATTATTATATGACCTGCCGTAACGAGTGTCTCTTTGTTGGCAAGTGCAATATCTTTGCCTGCCTTTATTGCTGCTATTGTAGGAACAATTCCCATCATTCCGACCACTGCCGTTACTACTGTCTGTGCTTCGGGATATACTGCCGCTTCAGTAAGTCCCTCCATGCCGTATACTATCTTAACATCAAGGTCTGCAATGCTTACTGCAAGCTCCTTTGCAAGCTGCTCATCTGCCACGCTTACAAGCTTCGGTCCAAACTCCCTTATCTGGGCTTCCAGTTCCTTTATTCTTCTGCCGGCAGCCAATGCAACTATCTCAATGTCGTTATTCCTGCGGACAACGTCAAGTGTCTGTGTTCCTATTGACCCTGTAGATCCAAGTACCGAAATCTTTTTCACTTCTGTCTCCAATCCGTCATCTGACTATAAAATACAGCACCCAGTATACTATAGGTGCGGTAAATATCACACTGTCATATCTGTCAAGTATTCCGCCGTGTCCCGGTATAAGCCTGCCGTAATCCTTAATATCTTTATTGCGCTTTATTGCTGATGCCGCAAGGTCTCCGAATATCGAGATTGTAGCGCCTATTGCCGATGCAGCCGTGAACGCTGCCATGTAATCGGCTCCCGTAAGATATTTAACAAGTACTCCGAATAATGCCCCGAGCACTGCAGCTCCTGCGATACCGCCAACCGCTCCCTCATAGGACTTCTTAGGTGACAGCTTCGGTGTCATCTTATGCTTTCCGAATGCAACTCCGGCAAGGTAAGCAAATGAATCACTGCCCCATGAGCATATGAATATAAGCCATGCAAGATACTCTCCGTCAGGGAGCTGACGTGTAAGATATATATATGAAATCATAACCGCAACATATATAACGCCAAAATATCCCTTTGCAATATCTTCAATTGTGTACTTTGGAAATGTTGCAACATATGCAATCATCATTGCTATTGCCGTTGCAGTAAGTACAAGTATTCCAAAGCATTCGTCCGTCATGAGCAAAGATACATAATAAGCCGTTGCTCCTACATAGCCTATAATCCCCGGAAGCTTTTTATTGATACCGAGTACACGATAATATTCCATCATTCCCACAAGTGAGATGAATATACATATTCCATACAGATACCATCCTCCGATTATAAGCGAAGAGCCTGTAATCAGCAGAAGTACTATCCCACTCAAAATTCTAACTAACATATTATATATGCAGACATAATGCAGTTATACACTTATGCCTGCTCCTCCTTTACACCGCCAAATCTTCTCTCACGCTTATTATATTTTTCAATAGCCTTTATCATTTCTTTTTCATTAAAATCAGGCCATAATACCGATGTAAAGTAAAACTCTGTATACGCAAGCTGCCATGGAAGGAAATTAGACAGTCTTTCTTCCCCACTTGTCCTTATAAGCAGATCAGGATCGGGAAGCTCCCGTGTATCAAGGTGCTGTGCAATCATCTGCTCGGTAATGTCATCCGGCTTAACTTTTCCTGCGGCTACCTCGTCAGCAATTGACTTAACTGCCCTTCTTATCTCATCTCTTCCGCCATAATTAATTGCAATTGTAAAATTAAGTCCTGTATTATTCTTTGTCTTCTCTTCAAGGTTATGGATACTGTCAAGAATATCCTGACTCAATCCGTCAGGTCTTCCTATTACCCTGCATCGTACATTATTCTTCATTGACTTGGCAACACAGTCCACAAGATATGTCCTTAATATCTTCATCAATGTATCCACTTCATCCTTAGAACGGTTCCAGTTCTCTGTCGAGAATGCATATACAGTAAAATACTTTACGCCCATATCATCAACCACATGAAGCATGTCCTCAACAACCTTGCTTCCCTGATAATGTCCATATGTGCGCGGCATAAGTCTCTTTTTAGCCCATCTTCCGTTGCCATCAAGTATTACTGCCACATGTTCTGGCACACGCAGTCCGAGCTTCTCGTTAAATGTATCCAAATGTTCTCCTCCATACCAATATGTAACGCAATATGTAACGATACGAGGTCCGGGCGGGCCTCGTATCATCATATCTCATGACAGTATTGCTTATACTGTCATAACTTCCTTTATCTTATCATCCACGCACTTATCAACCTCAGTTATATACTTATCTGTAATCTTCTGAATGCTGTCCTCTGCGTCCTTTAACTCATCCTCTGAAATCTCATTGGCCTTATTCTGCTTCTTAAATACATCGTTAGCGTCTCTTCTTACATTGCGGATTGCTACTTTGGCATTCTCGCCCTTCTTCTTAACATCCTTGGAAAGTTCCTTACGTCTGTCCTCTGTAAGTTCAGGAAATACAAGTCTGATTACCTTACCATCATTATTAGGTGTAAGTCCAAGATCAGATACAATTATAGCCTTCTCAATCTCCTTAATAAGGCTTGCATCCCATGGCTGAATCTGTATAATTCTTGCCTCAGGTACTGATATATTGGCTACCTGCTGAAGCGGAGTCGGTGTATTATAATAATCCACACGAATCTTATCAAGGATATGCGGGTTGGCTCTTCCCGCACGGATCGTCTTATAATCCTCGAGTAATGCCTCAACTGACTTCTTCATCTTCTCTTCATATATTGCTATATCGCTCATCTTAATTCTCCTGTCTTTTTATTATTATAATTGTAAATTAATTCCGGAACCACTTTAATTCTACACTGTAACCATAGTTCCGTTGAACTTGCCGCTCATTGCGTCAACAATGCTGTTCTTCTCGTTAAGTCCGAATACCATAAGCGGAATCCTGTTCTCCATGCACATTACCGAAGCTGTCATATCTATTACACCAAGCTTCTTATCAACAACTTCCTGTATTGATATGCTGTCATACTTCTTAGCTGCCGGATTGGTCTTAGGATCACTGTCATAGACGCCATCAATAGCCTTAGCAAGAAGGATTGCATCTGCATCCATCTCTATCGCCCTGAGTGCGACACCTGTATCTGTTGAGAAGTAAGGGTGTCCCGTTCCGCCGGCAAAGAATACTACCATTCCTTTTGAAAAATACTTATTAGCTCTGTCCTTTGAAAAAAGCTTTGTGATACCCCCGCACTCAAAAGGTGTGAGCACATTAGTCATAATGCCTGTGGATCTGAATATCTCAGATACATATATGCAGTTCATGATTGTTGCAAGCATTCCAATCTGGTCTGCTTTCGTTCTGTCAATTGAGTCATTAGAACGTCCTCTCCAGTAATTACCGCCACCGATGACGATTCCAACCTGAATTCCCTTATCAGTTATCTCCTTTACCTGTCTTGCAATATCTTCAATCATTGCATCATCATATCCGGACTTCTGATTGCCTGTAAGCGCCTCTCCGCTAAGTTTAAGGATTACTCTTTTTAAATCTTTCATGTTCTCTTTCTCTCCATTGAAAGTTATTTTGCATCACTTATTCTGTGATGAACAGGGGTTGTCCCCTCTGTTATTGGCAGTACATTCTTACCGGTATCGCTCATATACTTAAGGATTGAATCAAGCGCATCAACAGTTGTAGTCTTCTTATTGGTATCATGCATAAGCACAACTGATGACTGCTTGCCTTCTACACCTCTTATTACGTTATCTGCAATTGTCGATGAACTGACATATGCTCTATCCGTATCTCCTGATGCGACATTCCAGTCATAATATATTATTCCCTGAGAATCGAGATATTCTATACACTCGCTCATAGGGACACTGCTTACCGTATTACTTGAGCCACCCGGGAATCTGTAATATACAGGCGTAACCCCCGTCACACTCTTCAGGTAACTTCTCAGTTGATTAACATCCTCCGTGTATGCATCATACGAGCTGTAAATCTGTGAATATACATGTGAAGCTGAATGCATCGCAAGTGTATGCCCTTCGTTAACAATTCTTTTATAACGTTCAACTGACTTCTCGTCTTCTTTCATTACAACGAAAAATGTTGCCTTTACTCCATATTCTCCCAGCTTATCAAGAATTGCATCCGTATTATCTGACGGTCCGTCATCAAACGTCAGATACACTCTTGCGCCATGGTATCTGTCTTCATCCCTGACAATATCCGATGGTCTGCTGTACTTTATATCTGATGCATCCTTAAGCGCCTGTGTATCATCGCTCTCATTATACAATGCACCATCCATTCCATCATCATCGTCCTGAGCCTCAGCCTCAGCCTGACCTGCTACGCTGCCCTGTCTTCCCGCTGCAGCCAGCTCATCAATCCGGCTCTGCATCTTATTCATTCTGTCAAACAGGATAACACACAGGACCGATGGCAGAATAATAAATACCACTGCTATTGCCATGATGAACTTCTGGAGCCTGCTGTATTTTCTATGATATACTACATAACCAACTCTGTTATCCATTATAAGCTCATCCTCTTCGTAAAGTATACCTTGATAAGTATATCACAAACAGCCCGATTATAGAAGATAAATTTGTCAAAATTTGAATCAAAAATCATGGACAATATTATTCCGGACAATAATATAAAAAGCTCTGAACCACTCCATATAATGAAATGATCCAAAGCTTTTCATTCATTCGATATTATTCCGTCTGATATATTAACTGATAAATCTTACAGACCTGCCTGTGCTGCAACTTCTGCTGCGAAGTCATCAACCTTCTTCTCAATACCTTCGCCTGTCTCAAAACGAACGAAGCCCTTGAGCTTGAAGTCAGCACCAACTTTCTTAGCAACCTGTGCAAGATAAGCTGCTACTGTCTGCTTGCCATCCTCAGCCTTAACATATACCTGGTCAAGAAGACAGATTTCCTTAAGCTGCTTAGAAACACGTCCTTCTACTAAGCCGTGGAAAATCTTATCTGATGTGATTGCATCTCTGTCAGCTAATGCAAGCTGAGCTAACTGTTCTGCAGCTTCCTTTGAGAGGAAGTTGAACAGGTACTGCATATTGCTCTTCTTCTCGTTGTAAATAGCGATATCCTCATCGCTCCAAACCTTATCTGTAACAGCCTTCTCGATTAACTTGTTAAGAATTGGCTTTGGAAGAGTTGCAGGATCATTAAGTGCGCTCTCCTGAATAATCTCTCTTAACTTAGCAAGCTCAGCATCTGACATGTCATCTCTGCTGATGTACTGTGGATTCATAGCTGCAATCTGCATTGCTACATTAGTAAGTGCTTCCTGAACCGCATCTCCTGAAGCACCGTCAGCTGCAACAATAACGCCGATTCTTCCGCCGCCATGTGTATATGAAGCTACGCAGTCACCTGAAATCTTAGCAAATCTTCTGATAGAAAGCTTCTCGCCGATTGTAAGAGTCTTCTCCTCAAGCTCTGACTTAAGACCAAGAATATCACATACATCCTCGCCGTCTCCTGCCTTCTCTACTGATGACTTAAGTGCTGTATCTGCAACGAACTGAACAAATTCCTGGAAGATAGCATTCTTAGCAACAAAGTCTGTCTCAGAGTTAACCTCTGCTACAACTGCTGTGTTACCTTCTGATGCAACTCTTGTAAGACCTTCTGCTGCGATTCTTCCGGCCTTCTTCTCTACCTTTGCTGCTCCGCTCTTTCTAAGAACATCAACAGCTGCTTCCATATCTCCATCTGCCTCTGTAAGAGCCTTCTTACACTCCATCATTCCTGCGCCTGTAGACTCTCTAAGTTCCTTAACCATTGCTGCTGTAATTGCTGCCATTGCTCTGATTACCTCCGTAATATTAAATAATTGCGTTATAACAAATAGTGCCCCAACCTGAATTCTCAGGCTGAAGCACCTTTCTAATCATAAATCAGCCTATTCTGTTAATTAAGCCTCTGTTGTCTCTTCTGCCGCATCTTCTGCAACCGGAGCTTCCTCAGCGCCCTGATTAGCCTCAATAACTGCATCAGCCATCTTAGATACGATAAGCTTTACAGCTCTGATTGCATCATCATTACCTGGGATTACATAATCAAGCTCATCCGGATCACAGTTTGTATCAACGATACCGATAAGCGGAATACCAAGTGCATGTGCTTCCTGAATACAAATTCTTTCCTTCTTAGGATCAACAACAAAGATAGCATCCGGGAGCTTCTTCATCTCCTTGATACCGCCAAGATTCTTCTGAAGCTTCTCAAGTTCCTTCTCAAGAAGAGCAACTTCCTTCTTAGGAAGAACGTCGAATGTTCCATCTTCCTTCATTGTCTCAATCTCGTGAAGCTTAGCAATTCTCTTCTGGATTGTTGTGAAGTTTGTAAGCATACCACCAAGCCATCTCTCGTTAACATAGAACATGCCGCAACGCTGTGCCTCTGTAGCGATAGCATCCTGTGCCTGCTTCTTAGTACCAACGAAAAGGATTGTGCCACCCTCAGCAGCGATATCTGATACTGCCTTGTAAGCCTCGTCAACCTTTCCTACTGACTTCTGAAGGTCGATGATGTGGATTCCGTTACGATGTGTGTAGATGTACTGCTGCATCTTAGGATTCCATCTTCTTGTCTGATGTCCAAAATGAACACCTGCCTCCAGTAACTGCTTCATTGAAATTACGCTCATAGTTTACCTCCATTGGTTAATTATCTTCCGCATCCCTCATCTTGCCATACAACCGGGGCGTAACCGGCACCTGTATGTCAATCAGACTGCGTGTTTTTTGTCACCGTCTGCCATTGTAACATAAGTGACATATCTAATGCAAGCATTTTTTGCATTAAATGTATATAACAAAATGCCTGTATTATCTTGATTTGGTTATTATTCCGGCAATCTCCTTATATGATTCATTGCCACTAAAAGAAAATGTACCGCCTGAGACCTTTCTGTCATATCCGTTATTCACAAGATACGAATTAAAATTACGCCAGTTGTCTACAATACCGGCTTTTTCAAGGAGCTGTGCAGCAGCTTCGGATGATTGTATCGTCTCAAAAGAAACTGTAATATTGCGTTCCTGCTGTCCCTGCTGTACATTGTCTGATACTGTCTCTGCTGATGATGTGTCTGCCGATATTACATCCGCTGATGTTACATCCGCTGATGCTGCGTCCGCCGATGTTGCATCCGCCGATGCTGCATCTCCATACGCCTGTGTTGTCCTCTGGTTATTAAGAATAGCTTCTATCGCTGATGTAGGCTGGACAGATGAAGGTTGTGCAGCATTTTCCGAAGCCGTCTTGCTGCCTCTTAAAGAATTAGATATTGTAACTATTATCAACGTCACAACTATTCCTGTACCCAATCCCCGTAAATAATATTTAAAATTCACTTTTTTACCGCTTTCTACTTTGTACTTTTATATAAATCTATCACAAGCCTTACCTCTCCGATTCCGAGATTGAGCTCTTTTGCTATCTGCCGGCTGTCCATTCCGGATTCATACATGCTGAGTATCTCATCATTTCTGTTAAGTCCATGTGTCCCGTTATCATGCATCCCATTATCCTGTGCCGAAACAGTCTGTATGTTCTGCTGTATGTTCTGCTGCATGTCCTGTCCTAACATCTGTGACACAGCCATAAGTTCCTGTGGCGAAACCATATCCATGCCGTCATTGATATCTGCACCGCCGGTTCCATATGAATCATTTTCCTGTGAATCATCATATTCTGATGTTACAGGCATACCTATCTCCCTGACAATCTCCGGGGTCATGCTTCTGAATTCATGTTCAGACCTGCGCTGCGACTTATCTCCTGACTTATCTGCGTATGCATTATCCTCTTCGGGATTCGCAGCTGCAGATGTGACCTCTGCCTGAATCTTCTCAACCTGCTTCTTCGTTACATTGACATCTTTTACTGTAGACTTGACTTCTTTTGCTTTGTCATTAAGCATATCATAGAGAAATACAGCTTCATTATGATTACGGTTTATCTCTCCAAGTATGTTGTCCGCATATTCATTCATCTCAAGAATCTTTGTGTTGGATATCTTATCGAGTGAAACTTCTGTCTTCTCTGATGCATTCAGCATCTCTTCATCTATTATGTCAGTTACCTGTCTTCTTATATCTTCCTTCTGCTCTTCTGTAAGATTTGCATCATAATCCTTATCGTCTGTGTTTTTTTTCTTGGAGTCACCCATTATAAAGCTTACTGCAACACAGATTATTCCACACAAAAGCAGTACTACCTCAAACGCTGTCACAATATAATTCCTTCCCGGTCACTAATAAACCGGCTGCCCGGGTGTCATCAAACTGACACATCGAACAGCCCCTTAAAATCCGGATCATCCGGCATAACACTTTCATGCCCGTCCTTTTTCTTCACCTTGACCTTACCATCATGCTGATACTCATTTTTGCCTTTTTCTTTGGCATCATATTTTTGGTTCTGATTCTCTATATCAGCTTTTCTTACAACCTGTTCTGATGTCTGCTGTACTTCCTTTGCAAGCTGATTCTGAAAATTAACCTGGTCATTCATCGGTTTGTTATTCTCATTCTGCTTAATCTGCGATACATCAGCCATTCGCTGCATAGAAACAATATCAACCGGACGTACTGCCATATATGACCACCTTCCTTACATTCCTGATGACTTGATATCTCCATCCTTCTTAATGAACTGACAAAAGTCATATTTCTCGCGAAGGAAAATATACTGGTCGCCAAACATTACCTTTGTTCCAATATTAGCAGTCCTTGATACTTTGATTCTCGCACTTGCATCCTCGCTTATCATATTGCGGCATTCTTCAAGCTCTTTTTTATCATCGCTTAACTGTTTCTCAAGCATAAGCATGTTACGCATTGTCTTTTGCTGAAGTGCCTGCTTCTCAGCATCAAGTCCGCCTTCAATATCCTGCTTCTTGCGAAGTGCCGTCACAAGCTGTCCAAGCTGTATCTTCTGCTTTCCAAGCTGCTCCAGTTCATTCTTAAGCACATCTATGCGCTTCTTCACCGTAGGATCCACACCGACACCAACTACCGTTGCAGTTCCCATATCATTGCCGATTGTCTTGCAGTCTATAAGTACTCTTGACTTAACGTCACCTCCGACAATAAGCCCGTTACGTCCCTGAACAACAATAGGTCCTTTGGCTATTACCTTACTGTGAAGAATTGAATCTGTCTCAATCTTGCCGCCTGCTGAAACCATATTGGCGCTCTCAATAAACTTTGATACAATATCGCCGCCTGCGGTAAGCATCGCTCTTCCGCCGCCCTGTACACCTCTCATAAGGGTTATATTACCGCCTGCGGTAAGATTAGCACCTTCAACAAGTCCGTTAACTGTAATATCTCCTGATGCATTGACACTGAATCCTGTTATTACATTACCCTTTATTATTACATTACCGCTGTAATTAATATCTCCAGTTGAATTATCAACATTAACGAGTTCAAGCTCATTCGATACAAATACTTTGTCATTCTCAAGAGTTACATGTCCGCTTACCTCAGATATAAGAAAGCGCTTATCTTCTGAAACCTTAAGGTTACGTCCATACTGGAATACTGCTCTCTTGACCTTCTTTGGCGATACCGGCTGTCCGACAACATCATATCCGGGAGTACCATAATCTTCCGGAAAAAGTTCTGCAACAACATCCCCTGCATTAATATGATTAACATTGTCCAGTGAATGAAAATCAACCGTACCGTCATCATTCATCTTAGGCTTTGCAGATGTTACCGTATTGAACTTATACTCAATCCTGCCATCATGGCCATCAACCGGCTGCTGTCCTCTTGCAATTGTATACGGGACAAAATATTCGCGTTCCTCAATAAACCTGTTTATCTCATCATCAAGTATTCCCATCTTGACACCTGATGCTGCGAGGTCATCCTTAATACCCTCAGCCGTAAGCTCATGTTCGCCCTCAAACGGAGGATAGAACACCGCTTCAACTTCCATCTTATCCCTTGATATATTATAGCTTCCGAATTCACCATTAGGCACCGGTGACTTATCGTATATAAGCATCCTTACTTTGTCTTTGCCACCGTCAAATGCCATCTTTGCTTTGAGTACATCTATATAATCCGATATACCTTTCTGCGCAGCATATGAAATAAGATCCTCTACCTCTGCCTTCCTTCCACCCGGCTGCGGAGGATATACAGTTATCATAAGTCCATCCTTAGTTGATGCAAGTTGAAAATATCCATTCGTATGCATATAAGCACCTCCCTCTAACTTCATCCCATGTGGGTCAGATCAATATATTAAGATATGGTCCTAACTTTGACTTCATCTTAAGCAAAGCCTTTGTATGTAATTGTGATACTCTCGATTCAGACACATCAAGCACAAGACTTATTTCCTTGAGTGTCATCTCTTCATAATAATATAGTGTTACAACACTTCTCTCTTTATCTGTCAGCAGAGATATTGCTTCCACTATCATTTTTTTGAGTTCTTCTTTTTCAACAACATCCTCAGGCTGGTCAAACCTTGCATTTGTAACAGAATCCATCTTTGCTTCGGTTCCCTGAGTCTCCGTATATTCATCCAGTGAAATCAGGTTTGTTGCCTTAGTCTTCCCCTGCCAGTCATTAAACTCATCAAGTGTTATTCCAAGCTCTTGTGCAAGCTCCTCATCTGTTGCCACACTGCCTTTCTGTGCTTCTATCTTCGACATAGCGGCATCTATTTTCTTCTGTTTTTGTCTTAATGAACGTGGAATCCAGTCCATCTTTCTTATCTGATCAAGAATCGCTCCCCTGATTCTCAGGCTTGCATAAGTCTCAAACTTAACATTCTTGTTACAGTCAAATTTATCAATTGCGTCTATCAGTCCAAATATACCATAACCGCAGAGATCATCATACTCCACGCTATACCCCAGATACATTCCGAGACGCCCTGCCACAAGCTTAACCAGCTGCGAATATTCAATTATAAGCTGATCACGCAAAGCAGTGCTTCTTGTTCTGCTATACTCGCTCCACAGCTTGTTTCTTGCTGCCTCATCCATTGAATACCACCCATTGTCTATTAATTATCTGATTGCTGTCCTTCTTCACTGCCATCCGCATTCTGAACACCTTCGTCAGCTGCTGCGGTCTCATCTTCCTCATCCCCTGAAGCATCGGCTTCATCAGCATCTCTGCCTTCCACAAAATGCATAATCACTGCCCTGATTATAAGTCCGATTGTGAAAAATACGGTCATAACGGCAATCAGCACCCATAACATCTTATTAAGCGGATACCTGCATAATGTCGTTATAACACATGTTATAAACCCCGCAAGAAGTGTTACTATTGCAGGGAGATTGCGCCATTTCATTTTCATATAACTTTGACTCCCTTACCGACAGCCTTAATCTTATAATCTCCTGTCTCTGAATAGAACTCAACGGTACGTCCATAGTCAAGTCCCGTATCCTGTGCAAGAATCCTTATATTTCTTGCTGCAAGTTCTTTTTTCGCAGCCTCGGCATTGCGGTCACCAACACACAATATCTCTGACATTCCCGACGTAGCGAACATCTTAGCTCCACCTGCGATTTTGGCAACAAGGCGGTTTTTGTTTGCACCCATGGATACCATAAGTGTAATCAGGTCTTCAATGCCTGTATCTGCAAACTTTGCCCTGTTAGAATTGTTTCTTATCTGAGTGCTGTCCGGCAGCATAAAATGCAAAAGTCCGCTGACTTTTGTCACCGGATCATACAGTGCAACGCCTATGCATGAACCAAGTCCAAGTGTAGTCAGAGCATCCGGACACTTACATGCTTTCAGGTCACCCATACCAACCTTAATCATATTTCCCATCTTTACACATCCTCATCAGACCTTATTATGATACCACAATGCACCCGGCCTAAAGGCCAAGTGCACCAAGTATTTTATCGTAGGACTCGAGTTCAGGTATCATAAGGAAATATCCATTAATGCAGCCATTCTCGCCAAGCTGTGACTGGATAAATAACAGCTTGTCTCCAAGTTTGCCAAACTCGATAGCCGGTACACTAAGCAGTGCTCCCACCATATCAATAGACATGCTTGGCACCGATGTTTCTATAGTAAGATTAGTCAGTTTTGACAATGCAACCAGATATGCACCTGAGATAATATTACCTATCTCGCTAAGCGCTGACATATCCATCTCACTGAATTCATCACTGTCATTGTCATCCGTTATAGGTCTTCCCATAAGCATATCAACAAGGTTATGTGCCGATCTCATATTGAAGAAAAACATCATCATTCCATCAACATCGCCGCTCATCTGAAGAAGCATGCCTACGACCTGCTCCTCCTCAGAACCAATAAAATCTGCAAGTTGTGAGAACGGAACAAGTTCTACTTTAGGCACCGACATGTCGACCTTCATATTGACCATCTGTGCAAGTGCTGTAGTTGCATTGCCTGCTCCTATATTGCCTATCTCTTTAAGAACATCATATTGCATGTCATTCAATTCATCAAGATTAATCTTGCTCACCTAGCTAGTCACCCCCAAGCTGTCTCTGTAGTCCGGTTAATATCAGCCTTCCTTCTCCACTATAACGCCTACTATATCAAGGAGCGAAACAAGCTCACCCTTATACTTGCCTATGCCGCAGATATAACCATTAGCTTCCTCACTCTTCTCATGAGGTCCCTTCTCTATATCTGTAGACTCAAGTGTAATTACTTCATTAACCTGATCAACTATAATACCTATTGTGGCATTCTCAAGCTTTATTATGATTATTCTTGTCTTATCCGTGAATACATCGGGCTCAAGTCCAAGCCTTACTCTTATGCTCATTACAGGAATAATCTCACCACGCAGGTTAATTACACCGTTATAGTACTTCTGTGTCTTAGGCACACGTGTAATTCTCTGGCTCTTAACGATATTATCAATATACTGTATGTCTATTCCATACTGCTCATTGCCGACTTTGACAACTATGTACTGGACAGCTGTCTCGTCTGCTTCATTCCTGTTATTGTCAATGACCTTTAACTCTCCCATTATTAAACCTCCAATTCAATGCATATTTGCAGTTAAAATATCATGTTCAAAATCTTATACAAGTGTATTAGCATCAATTATAAGTGCTACAGAACCATCACCAAGGATTGTTGCACCACTGATCATCTTATTGATGTTGATATACTTGCCAAGTGATTTAATAACGATTTCAAGCTGTCCGATAAGACTGTCAACAACAAGACCTGCCTGCTTGTCTCCCTTGCTTACTATTACTACTGTAATATTCTCTGATTCCTCCGGCTCACCCGGTACATCAAGAAGCTCTCTGAGACGTACAAGCGGAATTACATTGCCTCTTAAGTTAATTACTTCCTTAGCATGAACATACTTAATCTCGCTTACAGGAATATCTTCGATTGTCTGAATAGAATCAAGTGATATTGCATACTTTTCATCGCCAAGCTTAACCATGAGTGCCTGAATAATTGCAAGTGTAAGCGGCAGATGAATAATAAATGTACTGCCTACGCCGTATGTAGTCTTTACTTCAACAGCACCGCCAAGTGCCTCAATCTTAGACTTAACAACATCAAGACCAACTCCACGTCCTGATACGTCGGTAATCTTATCTGAAGTAGAGAAGCTTGGCCTGAACAGAAGATCTATTATCTCCTTCTCGGTCATCATCTCAGCCTGCTCTTCCGTGATGTTGCCCTTCTCTATAGCCTTTGCCTTAACCTTCTCAACATCAATACCATTACCGTCATCACCTACTTCGATGACTACATTATTACCATCCTGATAAGCATTCAGGAAAATAGAACCAACTTCCGGCTTGCCTCTCTCAGCACGCACCTCTGCGCTCTCAAGTCCATGGTCTGCTGAGTTACGGAGAAGATGCATGAGCGGATCTCCAATCTCATCAATAACTGTACGGTCAAGCTCGGTCTCCTCACCTGTCATGTACAGCTCCATCTTCTTATTAAGCTTCTTGGAAAGATCTCTTATCATTCTCGGGAACTTACTTACAACGCTCTCAATAGGCATCATACGTACCTTCATAACTGATTCATGAAGGTTAGTTGTTACTCTCTCAAGATACTCTATCTGCTCATGGAAGCCCTGGTTAGCCGCATTGCCTTCTTCGTCTGATGCGCTGGCAACAAGACCATTCTTTGCTATAATAAGCTCACTGACAAGGTTCATAAGTACATCAAGCTTTTCAATATCAACACGCACTGAACGTCCTACAGGCTTAACTCCCGGCTTTGCCGATGCAGCCTGTGCAGGCTTCTTAGCCGCTGATGGTGCAGGCTTCTTCTCTGCGGAATCCTGTGCCGGCGCTTCATTCTTATGCTCTTCCTTTGATGCTTCAGCTGGCGCATTATCGTCTTCTGTCTTAAGAGGTTCTTTAATCTCTGTAAGCACAGCATCCTTAATCTCCGATACATTCTTTATGATATCGAGTATCTTGGAAGCTTCTTCCTCTGTAACAAACACAATGCTGAAATCAAAGTCAAACTTCTCATCCTCTATGTCCTGCACTGAAGGCATTGATTTGATTACATCTCCGTGTCCTTCAAGATTCTTAAATACAAGGAATGCCCTTGCAGCCTTAAGGATACAGTTAGGGTCAACATATACATGGATATTACATACATGCATTCCCTTCTTAAGAGCCTCATTAACAGCATTCTTTTCAAAATCAGCAAGTGATACATCTGTTATTGTTTCATCTGTTCCGCCTTCCGGCTTAGCTTCCTCCTGCGGTTTTTCTTCTTTAGGCTGTGCATTCTCTTGACCTTCATTAGCAAGGAAATCATTCAGTTCCTTGATAATAGGTTCATTGTCATCTGTTCCTTCATCCTGCGTATTACGGATGTTGTCAACATATGACTCAAGTGCATCAAGGCACTGGAACAATACGTCAACAAGCTTGCTGTTAACCTTCATCTTGTCATTACGTATCTCTGAGAATACATTCTCCATATTGTGTGTAAGATTCTGCATTCTCTTGTATCCCATAGTACCTGCCATTCCCTTAAGGGAATGTGCTGCACGGAATATCTCATTAATAGTGTCTTTGTTCTCAGGTTCCTTCTCCAGTACCATAAGCTCATCACTTAATGTCTGTAAATGTTCATTTGATTCATCAATAAAAATCTCAAGATATTGGCTTACGTCCATTTTACAATACCCCCACGTTCTTAGTTATTGCATCTGCTATCTGGTTAAGCGGTACCACTTCATCAGTCAGTCCCGCCTGTGCTAATGCCTTTGGCATACCATACACAACACACGACTGCTCGTCCTGTCCTATTACATGTATAGGTCTTCCGGCATCCTTAAGGTTCTTGATTCCTTTTGTTCCGTCGGCTCCCATTCCTGTGAGCACAACACATGTAATCTCATCAAATCTGCTCTTTGTAAGTGAGTCATACATTATATTGGCACATGGCCTCAATCCCTCAACCGGATCCTCATCAGACAATCTGATTACATAATCTGTGCCTTTTGAATCTACTCTTATATGTCGTCCGCCGGGTGCTATATATACCCAGCCCTTACGAATCACATCGCCTTCTTCCGCTTCCTTAACCGTCACATGACTGAGCTCATTAAGTCTCTGTGCAAGTGAACTGGTAAATCCTTTTGGCATATGCTGCACAAGTACAACTCCCGCATCCAGATTCTCCGGAAGATATGGGATTACCTGCTGCAGTGACTTTGGTCCGCCTGTTGAACATGCAAGTGCTACAAGCTTCTTACGTCCGCTCTTAACACCCTTTGCCCTGCCTTCATCCGGTCTGATTACCGAATCCGGTGTACCTACTCTTGATGTAGCAGGTGAAGTTGCAATTCTTGAAGCCGGTCTGGATGCTCCCGATACTGTAGTTCCTGCCGGCTGGTGAATCGTAGTCCTTACCGGTCTTGCAGGAGCCTGTGCTGCTTTTGCAGCCGATGGTCTGCTGCTCGTTGCTGCATCAAGCATTGCATGTATCTGATTCCTGAATGCTTCTCCCTTGGTCTCAAAATAATTCTCAGGCTTGGTAACAAAATCAAATGCACCATATTCAAGTGCCTGAATTGTCTCTTTTGCGCCTTCCTTAGCGACCGTACTTACAACAATCACAGTCTGTTCAATATGATTGTTATGAAGTTCTCTCAGGAGCTCTATGCCATTCATTCTCGGCATATTAATATCCATTATGATTGCATCATAAAGACTTGGATTGGAAACAATCTTCTCAAAGCCCTCAACTCCATCGCGTGCTATATCTGCGACCTCATAATCACCGCCTGAATTAATTATATCAGATATAACCCTTCTCATGAGTGCAGAGTCATCGATTAATAATATTTTTTTTGCCATACCATCACCTTCTTAGCTTCTGCTGTGTTATTCTCTGCTCCATAAATATATATTTGACTATCATCTCTGTTATCTCATTAGGTACTGCTTTGAACTGCACCCTTGTCTCATATATGCTTCGGTCATTCTCAAGCGAATACGACATTACAACTTCGCCCAGCAGTTCAAGCTGCTTTGGTTCATCATTACAGATAATATCAAGAAATACCCTTACAAGGCTTTCTTTCTCGTAATGAATTCCTGAATGCATACGTATTCCGCCGCCGCTTAAATCTATGAGCGTTGCCTCAAGCACAGGCCTGGCATTCTGGAACAGCTTTTCATTCCACTGATGCGTACGCTCATATCCCGCTGCCTGAAAATCAGTCAGCACCTGAACCTTAACAGGTCTGCTGCATGGGAGCCTGTAGAATCCTCTCCTCTGTACTCTGTGCAGATCACCAATAAGGACAATATCCATCGTATATATATTCATGTCCTTTGAACGTCCTGTTATCCTGCATGGTCCTGCATATATACTGCTGCCTTCTGAGAAATAAGCATCATATTCCGCACCAACTGCCAGAGGCACTATGCGTCCCTCATCCAGAGGTACTGCTGCCTTAATCACCATACCATCTTCGTCTTCAATAATGTCAAGGACTTTGCTGTAGTATACTTTCATTCCTTCGGTATTCTGTTTTTTTCTCGCATTAAGCCTGGTGAGTTCTATCTTTGCCCCAACTGTTATAACGTTTCCCGCCATTAAGATTCACCTCGTATTATTTAGTGTTATATATTACATTCCCTTTGAAAAAACATTTTTAAGAAAATTGCGTATGCCGTTCTTTCTGTTAAATACCGGGTCTTCATTAGTTTCCAATGTATGCGCAATATTATAAAAATCATGAGCCGGAGCCGAATCAGGAAACGCTATTGAAACCGGTTTCTGCTTCATTACAGCCTTAGGTATTGCATTGTCCTGTGATACTATTCCAAGGAATTCAATATTAATCTTGAGAAACTGCTTAACTACCATGCTCAGTTTCTCATACAATGCCCTGCCTTCTGAAGCTGATGATACCTTATTGGCTACCACTCTTATCCTCGTATTATTATCATCAAATCCTTCATAAAGACTCAGTCCCTTAAGCAGCGCATAGGAATCAGTAATTGATGTGGGTTCAGGCGTTGTTACCAGTATAATCTCAGGTGCCGACACAAGGAATTCAAGAACGCTTGACGACATTCCTGCGCCTGTATCTATTATAATAATATCAGCCATCTCTTCAAGTTCTGACAGCTTGCCAACCATACGCCTTACCTGCTCGCGGTCAAGATTGGCAAGCTTAGCTATACCTGAACCACCCGATATAAACTTAACACCTTCAGGTCCGTCAAGAATAATATCCTTAAGCTCCTTGCCCTTAAACATCAGATCACTCAGGTTGGTCTTTGGAATAATTCCAAACATAACCTCAATATTAGCAAGTCCGAAGTCCGCATCAAGTATGATTACCCTCTTGCCCATTCGTGCAAACTGCAGCGCTATATTAATTGAGATGTTGGATTTACCGACACCTCCCTTACCACTTGTTACAGCTATTATTCTTGCATTCTCTATAGTCTTCTGATTCTGCTTTTTTATAATTGTTCGTAAATTCTCTGCCTGGTCCATGGTTCCTCCGTCCGGCTGTCAGCCTCCCAGCAGCTGTCTTGCTATTGCCTGCTCGTTAATCACTTCAATATCATTAGGTACATTCTGTCCTGTAGTAGTATATGATAGCTGTGCCCCTGTTGCCATTCTTATATTAAGTATGTTGCCGTATGCACATGTCTCATCCAGCTTTGTAAATATAAGCCTGTAATCCGGTATATCTGCATACATGCCCGTTATGTCAAGCATATCCTTATACTTTGTAGTCGCACTGAGTGTAAGATAGCATTCGAGATCAAATGTATCCGAAAGCCCTGCTACCATATCCCTTAACTCATGCAGCTCAAGCATCTGCTCCTTATCCTTATGTGAGCGCCCTGCCGTATCAACAAATATGAGATCAAAATCCTTGAAATCCTCAAGGCTCTGTGCTATCTCATCAACTGAATACACAACATTAACGGGACATTCTATGATTGACGCATAAGTATTGAGCTGTTCAACCGCAGCAATTCTATATGTATCGGCCGTTATAAATGCGACTTTGTACTGCTTTTCAAGCTTATAGTATGAAGCAAGCTTGGCTATTGTGGTCGTCTTGCCTACACCTGTCGGTCCTATGAACATAATGACCTTGGGCTTGTCACCTTTTGTCATATATACAGGCTCTCCGAGCTTAAGAATTATCTTCTGATACACACATCCGAGAAGGCTGTCTATGCTTGCCTCCTTCTTGATAGAGCCACTCACTTCATTAATAATTGCATTGGCATATTTTTCATTAACTTCATTATCTATGAGCTTGTTATAGATAAGCTGCAGATACTTAAAGTTACTGTTATTATTTTCCTTAGTCTGCTTTTCCTGACTTACAGGTTCTTTTTCAGCTGCGGCAGCCATCTCCTCATACGCCCTCGCAACGGCAGGTGAAGGTGCCCCTCCCTTGTTCATCTGCTGACTCAGCATGTTATGCAGCGAATCAAGTTTCTCCTCAATAACTGCCGAATCATTCATTACATCCAGCTTTTCATCAACAACCGCCGTAAATGTACTGCCTGCTTTTGGTGATGCAGGCTGGTGTTTTGCAGCATTCATGTTGCTTATAAATTCATTTTCTTCAAGTGCTGCCGTCACCTCGACAACATCTTTTCTGAACAACCTGAAAATGCCTCTTTGCTTAAGCGTCTTTACATTAAGAACTACTGCATTACTTCCAAGTTCATCCTTAGCTTTAAGTATCGCCTCCGTCTCCGTTGGCGCCTGAAATTTTTTAACTATCATACTATGCCGTCACCATCCCCACTGACTGTAATTCAACATCTGATTCAACTTCATTATATGAAACAACTATTATGTCTTTGTAATAGTCACTTGCAAGCTTCTTAAAATACATTCTGACAATCGGTGATGTAACAACAATAGGATTCTTACCGATATCTTCAAGTTTTTTAAGTTCAATTCCAAGTGAATTCATGATAAGCTTAGTTCTCTCCGGATCAAGTGTAAGATATGCACCCTGCTCTGTCTGCTTAACCGAACCCATAATCTCCTGTTCAATCTTCGGATCAAGTGTAATTACCTGTGTAGTCTCATTAGCAGGGAAATACTTCATCGATATTGCTCTCTTAAGGCTCTGTCTTACGTACTCTGTCAAGATATCCGTATCTCTTGTTACGCCTGCATGGTCGGCAAGTGTTTCAAGAATTGTAACCATATCACGTATTGATATTCCTTCTTCAAGAAGATTCTGAAGCACCTTCTGTATATCACCGATTCCAAGAAGCTTTGGAATAAGCTCATCAATAAGCGTAGAATTATTCTCTTTAATATTATTAATAAGATTCTGCACATCCTGTCTTGTAAGAAGTTCAGCAATATGCTGTCTTATAACTTCCGTAAGGTGTGTTGCAATAATAGAAGGCGGGTCAACTACAGTATATCCAAGTGACTCAGCTCTCTCTCTCTGGCTCTCTGTTATCCATATTGCCGGAAGATGGAACGACGGTTCAAATGTAGGAATACCTGTTATCTCTTCCTCTACATATCCCGGGTTCATTGCCATATAATGGTCAAAAAGGATCTCACCTTCGCTTACCTGTATACCCTTAATCTTAATTATATACTGGTTAGGATTAAGCTGAATATTATCTCTCAGACGTATTATAGGAACAACCGCACCCAGCTCGAGCGCTATCTGGCGTCTTATCATTACAACTCTGTCAAGGAGGTCTCCGCCCTGATTAACATCAGCCAGTGGAATAATGCCATAACCAAACTCAAGCTCTATAGGGTCAACGTTAAGGAGCGATACAACATTCTCCGGCCTTCGTATCTCCTGTGCCGCATCTTCCTCCGACTGCACTTCCTCCTCTATTGCCTGTTCACCTGCTGTCTTGCCTACATTCCTGCTCACGATTATAAGTACAATACCAATCGGGACGAAAATATATATAGGAAGCGGCGTAAACACGCCAATAAACACCATGGCTGCACCAACCATAAGCAACACCTTGTCAAGTGAAAACAGCTCCTGGACAAGCGTATCTGAAAGTCCTTCCTCAGAAGATGCTTTTGTAACAATAATACCATTGGATAATGATATCAGCAGTGATGGAATCTGGCTGCAGAGTCCGTCACCAATTGTAAGTATTGTATAAGTATTAAGTGCTTCGTTAATATCCATGCCCTGACGGAGAACTGCCATAAGGATACCACCCACAAGGTTGACACCTGTGATTATAAGACCTGCAGTGGCATCACCCTTAACATACTTATTGGCACCATCCATAGATCCAAAGAATGCATTCTCCTGCTGCAGTTTCTTACGTCTTACAGCTGCTTCCTTATCTGTGATTGCTCCTGCATTAAGGTCTGAATCAATAGCCATCTGCTTACCCGGCATGGCATCAAGTGTAAATCTCGCAGTTACCTCTGATACTCGTTCAGAACCTTTGTTAATTACAACAAACTGCACAACCGTAATAAGAATGAATACGATTGCGCCGATAATTATATCACCACCTCCGACAAATGAACCGAATGTGCTGATGACCTTACCCGGATTACCCGTTTTAAGAAGAAGCTTTGTTGATGAAATATTAAGTGAGATTCTGAATATTGTTGTAAACAGAATCATTGTCGGGAACGCCGACATATCCAGAACTTCCTTTGCAAAAAGTGCGTTAAAAAGAATGATCATCGCTACTGATATATTAAGCGCAACCAGAATATCCAATAACCAGCTCGGAATCGAGACAATCATGAATATAACTGCTGCAAGTATATATATGCCGATAAATAAATCTGTCTTCCTGATATTCACCGTTTATCTTCTCCCTTCGTCCATATTATAATTATTCTTAAGCGAATATACGAATGCCAGCACTTCTGCTACCGCCTGATAAAGCTCAGGAGGAATCTGTGCTCCAATCTCAACATTATTGTACAATATTCTGGCCAGAGGCTTATTCTCAACTATCTCTATGCCATATTCTTTGGCTTTGGCCTTTATGTCAAAAGCAAGGTAGTCAGCACCTTTGGCTATTACTACGGGAGCCTGCCCCTTATTGGCCTCATACTTCAATGCGACCGCAAAATGTGTAGGGTTCGTAATAACAACATCAGCCTGCGGCAGAGCTTCCATCATCCTTCGTCTTGAAACCTGCTGCATTCTGCGCCGTATCTGCCCTTTGACCTGCGGATCACCTTCAGTGTTCTTAAATTCGTCTTTTACCTCCTGCTTTGTCATCTTCATATCTTCCTTAAACTTATGTCTCTGATATATAAGATCAACAAAGCCAATCACAAGGAACACCGCGCTTATCTTAATTCCAAGGTCAACAATTATGTCCCCGACAATCTCAAGTGCCTCATACAGAGATATATTATAAAATGTATACAAAACTCCAAGCTTATCTTTAACTGTTGTATATATCACATAGCTCATGACCGCAATCATCGCAACAGACTTGCCAACCTCAAAAAGCTGCTTCACATTAAACATTCTCTTAAGACCTGATATAGGACTTATCTTGCTGAGCTTCGGCTGAAGCGGTTTGGTGGTTACCATCCACTTCTGCTGCAAGGCATTACCAAGAATCGCTATAACTACTGCCAACGCAATAAACGGCACAATCATGTTAAGAACCGTTGTAAGTCCAAGACTTACGACACCGGTAGCATCAACCATTCTCATTCCATATTCGCTGTTACTGATTATCTTTCCGAATAGATCATAGAACTCACTAAAACATTCTATCATCTGCTGACCCAAATTGCCAATATAAAATTTAATAACCACAAAAAGGGCCAGCAGCATAAGAGCAGTTATAATCTCCTTACTCTTCGCAACCTGTCCTTCCTTACGTGCGTCATTTAATTTTTTAGCTGTAGGTACCTCCGTCTTTTCTCCGCCAGGACCATCCTTTGCAAAGAACTGGAGGTCATATTCAAGCCGCAGCCTTACTTCCCCATCCAAATCATTCAACTTAATTACCTCTATACCGGCGTCATGGAATTAACAATCTGCACCATAATAGTCCGTATCTCCTGAAAAATATAATTAGATACCGACGGCAGCATAACTAAAGTAAATGTAACAACAATGATACCAACAAAAATCTTAAGCTGCATACCCATTACAAACATGTTCATCTGAGGTGCTATACGTGCAAGCACACCAAGAATGCAGTTAAGAAGCATCATACATGCAAACATCGGAAGAGCTATCCTGAATCCTATGACAAAGTAGTCTCCGATAAAATCAACAATAGTTGTATACAGCGATGGTCTAAATGCTGCCTGGCCAATCGGAATAACCTTATATGTATCAACAATTGCAGATACAAGATATCTGTAAAGCCCCGATACAATAAGAAGAAGAGACAGCAGATAATAATAAAGATTACTCATTATACCTACCTGTGTTTTCGTTGTCGGGTCAAATATAGTTGCCATCGAGATACCCATGTCAACATCAATAATATGTCCTGAAAACATAATAATCTGAACACACGCATTAGCCGCATATCCAAGCAGAAGCCCAACAGCAGCCTCGCTAAGTACTATTGCAGCATAATCCAGCATTCCGCTATATGTATATGTAATACCCAGATCCAGAGTATATACCAATATTGCCAGTGCAAATGAAAAACCGATTTTCACTCTGTTAGGTGTATTCGCCGTATTAAAAAATGGCGCTGCATAGACAAAGGTTGAAATACGCACCAAAATCAATATAAATAATTCAAACTCCTGTAATGCAACGCTATAATTAATCATGTTTTATTCCCTAATGAATATACTGTCCAAAATTCCCCCACAACTGCGTTATGAATTCTACAATTCTGTTAATCATCCAAGAACCCAGTATCATGAGAGTTATAAATATAGAAAGCATTTTAGGAACAAATGTAAGTGTCTGTTCCTGAATAGATGTAATTGTCTGTATAAGACTTATTACAAGACCTACAATCATAGATATAACAAGTACGGGCATTGATGTCTGTACTATTATCCATATAGTCTGCCGGGCAATAGTTATAATATCCTGCTCAGTCATCTGCAATCCCATCCTTTCACTTATGAAAACGTCTGCATAAGGTTACCTATAACAAGATTCCATCCGTCAGCCATTACAAACAGCAGTATCTTGAACGGCATTGATATCGTCGTAGGCGGAAGCATCATCATACCCATCGACATAAGTACCGATGAAACCACCATATCTATAACAATAAACGGAATATATATAAGGAAACCTATAATAAATGCTATTCTCAACTCGCTTATTATAAAAGCCGGAATCAGGACATTAAGCGGAATATCATCCTCATTCTCAATGCTTCCTGCCTCTGTGCCCGCAATATTAAGAAATGTATCCAGGTCCTTCGTTGAAACCTGCTTGAGCATAAATGCACGCATCGGTTTTATTCCTGCATCAAATGCCTGCTCGGTTGTAATCTCATTGTTAGATAACGGCTTTATTGCACTGTCATACACCTGTGTAAATGTAGGCGACATGACAAAAAAGGTCAAAAATATAGACAAGCCAATCAGTACCTGATTAGGCGGAATCGTCTGCACACCTAACGCAGCTCTTGTAAAGTGAAGAACTATAACGATTCTCGTAAATGACGTAAGCAGCATCAATATTGATGGTGCCAGTGATATTATCGTAAGCACTAAAAGCATCTGTAATACACTTGCCATATCACTTCCATCACCGGCCGCAACACTAAAATTAATAAGATTATTATTATTATTATTGCTGCCTGCCGCTGTTGCCGTCTCCTGGGCGGCTGTCGTTGCCTGTGTTGCCGAAGCAGTACCTGCCGTACACAGACATACGACAATTACTACCGCAACCAGCATGGCTGCCTTACTTATGACTCTTCCATGCTTTTTAATAAATCGTAACATAGTTCATCCCACCTAATCTTCTGGCTTGTCCTTCTTTAACTTATCCAATATAGCTTTGAAGCTGTCGGAATGAGATTCAGTTGTTGTACTGTTATAAATCAAATCCTCTCCATCCAGTTCACAAAGATACGTTATCGTATCCTTGCATACTGCAATGGCAAAATACTTCTTACCTATCTTAATTATCTGAATGTACTTATTATTAGAAATTCTGAATGTCTCCAATACATTGACATTACTGCCGGCCATCTTATTCTTCTGATAACTGCCAACGAATCTCGTTGTAAAATATGTAAGTGCAAGCACAAATATAAATATCAGAATCATAGAAATCAACTGTGCAATTGAATCAATTGTACCGGACGAAATCTTCAAAAATGCCATCAGACTAACCAATTACTTTCTTAACTGCCTCAATTACACGGTCTGCCTGGAAAGGCTTAACAATAAAATCCTTAGCTCCTGACTGGATAGACTCAATTACCATTGCCTGCTGACCCATTGCTGAACACATAATTACCATAGCATTAGGGTCTCCGGCCTTAATCTTCTTAAGAGCCTCTATACCATCCATCTCAGGCATTGTAATATCCATAAGTACCAAGTCCGGTTTAAGTTCATTATACTTCTCAACTGCCTTAGCACCATTCTCAGCTTCTCCTGCAATGTTGTAACCATTCTTTGTGAGAATGTCCTTTATCATCATTCTCATAAATGCTGCATCATCACATATCAAAATATTCTTTGCCATACCTGTTCTCCTTACTTCATATTATTCTAATGTGGCTGACAAGCCCAAATAATCCCAATGATTTAAAATAACACATTGAACATTATACACTAAAACTTTGTAATTTCCTATTACTTTTTGTGTTTTTTGCAAAATTACTGCTCTTTGATAATCTCGGTAATTCTTACGCCAAAATTCTCTTCGATAACAACAACCTCGCCCTTAGCTACGTTCTTACCATTAACAAGAACATCAACTGACTCACCTGCAATCTTATTAAGTTCGATAATCGTTCCCGGTGCAAACTCAAGTATATCCTTGATTGTCTTGGATGTTCTTCCCAGTTCTACTGTAACTTCAAGCGGAACGTCCATAATAAGGCCAATGTTCTCTTTCTGTGACAATGCTGACAGATCTCCGGCAAACGGCTGGAAAGCTGCAGGCTGGACATTAACATCCGGCTGTGGTGCATAATTGTTATACATTGGCTGCTGCATCATCGGCTGTTGCATCATCGGCTGTTGCATCATTGGCTGCTGCATCATTGGCTGCTGCATCATTGGCTGCTGAACCGGCTGAGGCTGCGGTGCCGGCTGTGGCTGTGGTACAGGCTGTGGCTGTGGTGCCTGTGCCGGCTGCGGTGCTGGCTGTGAAGCTGCAGCAGGTACGCCATTTGATACACTGTTGTCTGTATCAACACTGAACATATTAACAAGTTCATGAGCAAAATCAATAGGATACAGCTGCATTATGCTGCTGTCAATAAGCGTTCCGATTGTAAGCTTGAACATAACCTCAACAAACTTACCCTTAAGGAAATCCGGCAGATCTTCTGTATCATTATTATATACTTCTACAAGATTTGATACCGGTGGGCTGATATCTATCTTACGGTTGAACATTGATGACATTGATGTCGCAGCTGAACCCATCATCTGGTTCATCGCCTCACCAATAGCGCTCAGGTGAAGATCCGTAAGCTCTTCATTAGGATCCGCATTCCCCGGTCCTCCCATCATAAGATCTGTTATAATCTTAACATCATTTTCTCTAAGTATGAGTACATTATTGCCGTCAATTCCCTCTTTGTAAGAAATCTGCATCATGACGCATGGTCTGTCATACTGCCTTGCAAGATCGTCCCATGTAGAGATAGATACATGTGGTGTAGTAATATCAACACGCTGATTCAGCAATGAGCTGAGCGTTGTTGCTGCAGTTCCCATGCATATATTGGATATCTCACCAACTGCATCCTTTTCACTGTCAGTAAGTATTATATCCTGATCAGCTGCAGCAGGTGTGTCTGCAGCTGATGTATCTGCAGTCTGCGCGTCATCTTTTGAATCGGATGCTGCATCATTATTGCCAAACAGTGCGTTAATTTCATCCTGTGATAGCATTCCGTCCATCTTACTCGCTCTCCTCCTTTATCACTTCTGTTATTCTTATGGCATATTTATCCTCCGAATATCCCGGAAGTGCCGCAAATTTCTTAATATTGCCGACATATACCTCTAATTCATCATCGACTTTTCTATCAAGCCTGATAATGTCTCCAAGTTGAAGATTAACAAAATCTCCAACTGATATCCTGCTATGTCCGAGCACAGCCTTCATTGGAATCTGTGCCCTGTCAATCAGGCTCTCAATCGCATCCTGATATGACTGGTCATCTTTATCCTGTAATGTAGAGAACCAATACTTAGTATTAAGTTTGTCCATGACAGGTTCAAGTGTAACGAACGGAAGACATATATTCATAAGGCCTTCCACCTCTCCTATCTTAATACTGAGCGTTACAATTGCAATTGTCTCGCTCGGAGATATAATCTGTGCAAACTGTGAATTGGTCTCTATTCTCTCAAGCCTTGGTGAAGTCTGTACAACATTCTGCCAAGGTTCCTGTAACAGATTAACACATATTGTAAATATTCTCTCAAGTATTGTAAGTTCAATCTCCGAGAAATCTCTAGCTTTGTCCATGGTATTACCTGAACCGCCAAGCAGTCGGTCTATAATTGCATATCCAAGATTAGATGCCATCTCCATGATAATATTGCCTTTAAGCGGCGGCATGGTTACAACGCCGAGCAGCACCGGATTAGAAAGTGCATTGGAAAACTCTGAATAGATAACAACTTCAGAATTGACTACATCTACACTTACTGTCTTCCTCAGATATCCCGGAAGGTTTGTTGCAAGTAATCTTCCAAAATGTTCAAAGATGATCTCGAGTGTTCTTAAATGCTCCTTAGAAAACTTGGATGGTCTTGCAAAGTCATATACTTTAACCTGACGCTCATCGCTATTTTTTATCTCTTCGGCATCTAACTCGCCGCTGTTCAACGCACTTAAGAGTTTGTCTATCTCATCCTGGGATAAAACCTCGCTCATCCTTCACACCTCCTGTTCCCAGTATCCTATTACTGATATTTATGAAATCACCAGATTAATTGCAACACTGTGAATCATATCTGTCTGGAACAGGTTCTGTAATTTACTGAGGAGCTCTGCCTCCATGTTGCTTTTATTCTGAAGAGCTGTATCATATGTATATGATGACACAACTGTATTTACATTGTTAACAATCAACTGCATTCCGCTGTCGATGCTTGAACGCTTCTCTGAATAATCTCTTGACTTCTTATTAAGCGTAAGCACTACACTTACCTGAGCATAATGAATCTTATTATTGGAATCAAGAAGTGAAAGTGTTATCTTTGTAGAATCATCTGAATTCTTAACATCAACAGTCTCCATGTCACTCACGGCAAGTGATGAACCACTGTTGTTAGATGAGATTCCTCCTCCAACGTCCAGATCAATTATCTCAGCCACTTTAGTGATAAGATTATCCGTCTTCTTAGTTGTTGACACGATTGAAAATGTAAGAATCACCGTAAGTACAAGATTGATAAGTACTAATGCAAGTGTAATTACATTCAGCATGCTTTTTTTCATTTTTAACACCATTGCCTTTCTTTATGTCTATTCAAAGCTGTTGTATATCTTTATCTCAACTCTTCTGTTCTGTGCACGTCCCTCTGCTGTTGCATTGGAAGCTATAGGAACTGATTCTCCTCTTCCGGTTGCAAGCATCGTTGATGCATCAAATCCCTTCTGATCCGTAAGATATGTGAATACAGAATAAGCTCTGTAAAGTGAAAGCATCGTATTGTCAGGATATTTTGAATTATGAATAGGATTGTTATCCGTATGGCCTTCAATTGCTATCATGTTATCATTATATTCCCAAAGTATGCTCGATACCTTATCAAGGAGTGTGACTGCCTCAGTCTTAAGTTCAGACTTTCCGGAATCAAACAGGATACCGCTGTTAAGGTTCAGCATTACATACTTTGATGTAGCCTTTACTTCAACATCATCAGATAGCATATTCTGTTCAAGCTGCTTCTCTATATTCTCAGCCATATGCTCTGATTCCTGAAGTCCGGCTTCCTGAATCTGCTGTGCCGCATCCTTTATCTCTTCCTGCGTAATCTCTCCCTCGCTGTTCATACCCATATTATTGTAATATATCGCAAGTTCATTAAGCTGGCTTGCGCCGCTTCCTATAAGAACGCCGTCTCCCATTGATATGCTTCCTGCATTAAATATGCTGAATGTAGATGCAAGTGATGCTGAAAGCTGCTGGAACTTCTCCTGATTAGGATCACTCATTGCAAAAAGCATTACAAAGAAGCAAAGGAGCAGGTTCATAAGGTCGCTGAATGTATTCATCCAGGCAGCACCGCCGCCCTTTTCCTCTCTCTTCTTAATCTTAGCCATCAGCCTTCACCTCCGGCATTGCCTCCCTCTTGAGGGTTAATTCCTTCTCTGTCTGCCGGTGAGAGGAATGACTTAAGTTTCTCTTCAATGACACGTGGGTTCTCGCCTGCCTGTATAGACAGAAGTCCTTCAACAACAAGTGCTCTCGACTGGTATTCCTTAGCTGATATATCCTTGAGCTTATTAGATGTAGGTATGGCAATCCAGTTGGCAATTACTGAACCATACAATGTTGTAATAAGCGCTGTAGCCATATTTGGTCCGATAGCAGACATATCGTCTCCCATCGCCTTAAGCATATTGATAAGACCTATAAGAGTACCAATCATACCCCAGGCAGGACCCATGGAAGCTATCGTATCCCAGAAACCTGCAAGTCTGCTGTGACGTTCCTCCATAAAATCCATCTCTGTCTCCAAAATACCGCGGACAAGTTCCGGCTCAGTACCATCCACTATAAGAAGAATTCCTTTCTTCATGAACTCGTCTTCAAGTCCTGATGCAACTTCTTCAAGAGCAAGCAGACCTTCCTTACGGGCTACGTTAGAAAGTTCTATTATTCTGTTGATTACTGACACATTGTCAATCTCCGGTGATTTAAATATAATGGAAATACTTTTAAGTCCATTAAGGAAATCCTTAAGCTTGTACGATGTAAGCGTTGATGAGAATGTACCACCGACCGTAATAAATAATGATGGTATATCAACGAAATTAAGAAGAACCGCTGCTGATGGCTGTCCCCATAATATACCAAATATAATCAGGCCTATACCGCCTATAATACCTATTAATGTAGAAATATCCAATGTTATATACCTTCCCTGCTTAATTCTTGTCGACTGCTATTAAATCCTTATAAATCTCTCTGCGGAAGCTTACAATGCTTTCCTTTATCTGACTCGTCTTCTCACTGACTATATACTTGTGTCCGTTAGTAAGCGTGATAACAGTATCTGGAGTTTCTTCCATCATCTCGATAATATCCGAATTAATCATTATCTTGGTTCCGTTAATTCTAGTTACCTCAATCATACGCCCCTCCTTTGCTAAAAAGTATCGTGCGCAATTGATGCACAAAATTCCATAAACTACTATATATTAAACCACTTTTGCCAAATTATTGCAACAAATTAATGATATTTGATAATCTGCCGTAACTCAGTTTTTGAAAATGCGGCTGCACAATAACCACCTCATGCAGCCGCATGGGATTTATTTATTATCTCTTAAGGTTTATAAGTTCCTCAAGCATTGTATCTGAAACAGTAATAATTCTTGAGTTAGCCTGAAAACCTCTCTGTGTAGTGATCATATCGGTAAACTCCGATGCAAGGTCTACGTTAGACATCTCAATAGTACCTGATACCATGCTGCCGCCGGCTGATGTAATATCTTCGCCAACGCCATCAAACTCGCCTGAGTTAAGTGTTGCCGCATACATATTAGTACCAACCTTCTCAAGACCTGCCGCATTAGTAAAGCTCTGGGTTGCAATCTGTCCAATGACAACCGTATCACCATTGCTGTATGAAGCAATGATACGTCCGTCATCCTGAATACCTACGGAACTCATCTTTCCTACAGCCTTACCTGCTCCTGCAACATCAATATACTCAAACTTAGTCTCGTCACCGATTGACTTAAGATTTGATATATCAACTGCAATAGTATCTTTTACAAATGAATCCGCATCAGCTCCGCCTGTAATCGTAAAATCAAGTGATGAATCCGTACCATCAAGAAGACCTGTTGTCGGGTTGAATGAGATATCGTGATCAAATGTCACTGTAAGGTCAGCAGCCTTGCCTTCCTTAGTAACACCTGTAACCTCTGTATGGTAATTGTACTTATCTACCTGTGTAACTGCGATTGTTGCCTGATATCTGTATCCAAGGTTATCGTAGAATGAAAGTGTCATCGTTTCACCCTTCTGGTCACCATCGGCGCCGCTTGTACCTGAGCCTTTGGCAAAGTTACCGCTGCTTGAGTTAATATTACCTGATACCTTAAGGTTGGTTGTCTGCTCCGGCATTGTATATGTGAATTCATCACTCTTGACATAAAGCGGCTGAACAACATCCTTTACAATCTCTCCCTGGTCATTAGTTACCCAGCCCATTACATTAGCACCTGACTGTGTAACAAGAGCACCGCTGGCATCATATGTAAAATCTCCGGCTCTCGTAAAATATGTATTACCGTTGCTTCTTACGATAAAAAATGAATTACCGCTTCCTGACAGCTTAACATCAAACGGGTTATCTGTTCGCTGTGAAGCACCTTCCGTATCAACTTTTGTAGAAATAGAACCAACAGACGTACCAAGACCTATCTGCTTGGCATTCTGTCCGCCCTTGCCTGTAGTAGCATTAGGACCGGATGCAACCTGTGTTGTCTGGTAGAATACTTCGCTAAAAGACACTGAACTAGACTTAAATGCAATGGTATTGACATTGGCAATGTTATTACCGATTACATCCATTCTTGTCTGGTGTGAGGAAAGACCTGATACACCAGAGAACAATGATCTCATCATAATTATGTTCCTCCATTCTGTCCGATGGGAACCGCCATAAGTCCCTTCTGTCATTCCGGGACCAAGCTTCCTTGCGGTCCGGCTTATATAATAACGGCTCCATCAATATTAGTATAAATGTTTTCTTCCGCACCTGACTGATTCATCGCTGTTATGACCGTATTACTCTTTGTGTTAATAATAAATGCCATTCCATCCATCAGTACAAGCGACTCTTTAATTCCTTTGGCACCGGCTTTGTGGGCTCCATCCTCTAACCGTGCTAACTGCTCATTGGTCAGTGTAATATCTCTGTCAGCCAGTCTCTCTCCTGCATGTTTTGAAAACTTGAGTTCTTCACCATCCTGGTTCTTAATCTCATCTGCAGTCCTGTTAAGAATATCAAGGAATGAGACATCCTGATTCTGACTTTCCTGTACCTTGCTCTTACTTCCAAGATACTGCCCCGTAACCTGCTCAATTGAAGAAAACCTTCTGCTGTTAATCTGCATATATTTCCTCCCACATATGGTTACTGTGCACATCAGCCTCCGTTAAGCTTTGGCTGTGCTGCCTGTAGTATCATCTTTCTTAGAATCTGATGACTCTGTCTTGTCTGTAGCTGTTCCGCCTGATGTTGAACTGTTTGAACCGGAACTTGAACCGGAACTTGAACCTGAGCTTGAACCGGAACTTGAACCGGAACTTGAACCTGAGCTTGAACCTGAGCTTGAATTATTAGTAATCTTATAATAATCCGTATTCAGAATTGAATTAAGGTCGTTAATATCATAGAGACTTCCATTAATTCCTACATATGTCTTACCGTTAGAATTAACGATTCTGTCTACTACTCCTCCGACATATGATGTAGTACCTGACGCTGTAATAGTATTCATTATTACCGTCTTACCTACAAGAGCATTAGCCTGATTCTGAGCCATTGAATTAGCCATATTCTGCATCTCTTCAACCTGTGTAAATGTAGCAAGCTGTGCCACATACTCAGTGTTTGAAGATGGCTCAAGCGGATCCTGATTCTGCATCTCTGCTACAAGCAGCTGAAGGAATGCATCCTTATCAAGTCCGTTATCATAAGACTTATCAGTAGTTGAATGATATATGCTGGTTGCCTCTGTATTAAGTGAACCATCACTGTTAACTGTTGCTACTGCCATCTGATTATCCTCCTTCTTACAATATTCAATGCATAATTCAGTAATTATGCCATGTAACTTACACTGCTGTTATCTCCGACAAGCATGTCCATAACCTGCTGCTCGTCATCCGAAAGTTCTTCTTCAGAAAGTCCCATAAGACTGTCAAGATTAAGTGTTCTTCTCCTGCCGCTCTCCTGATTCTGTCTGCTTCCGTCTGCCGGATTCTGGTTGCCTTCAAATGCGTGACTCTCTACAGTTACCTCAACATGTTCAACCTTAAGTCCCTGATTATTAAAATTCTCTTTCAGGACCGCAAGCTGATTCTCAATCGCCTTCTTAACTGCTTCATCCTGAGCAGCAATCTGTGCTGTCATAATGCCATCTCTTGATGACACCGTAAGATGAATCTTTCCGAGATTCTCAGGTGTAAGCTGAATCTCCATGCTCTGAAGACTCTCCGTTGACACAACCTTTACACTGTCAATAATCTGCTGGACAATATCCGCAGCGTCAACCTGTCCCACATTCTCAACAAGCACTTCACCGAATGAATCATTGATACTCTGTGTAAGTTTAGCTGCAACTCCTGTACTGCTCTCAGATAAATCAGCCTTTGCATCACTGTTTCTGGTAAAGTCCTTATTCTGTGAAGCATTATTATCGGATGCAGTATTCTCTACAGTTATCTTTGCTGCAAGATTATCCTGAGTTCCATTCTGCCCTGTCTGGCTGCCGTCCTCTACAGTGACATCCTGTTCTGCATTATCTGTGTTGTCATTACTGTCTGCAGCTGCTTTGGCATTGAGTGCTCCCTCAAGTGCATCAGCAAATGCAGGATTGTCAGCATTTGCATTAATATAATCCGTAAATTCCTCTACAGTCATATTCATTGATTGTGCAAGTTCATCAGTCTTTACTGATACAAAATCAAGAATCTGCTTAAGCTGAGCTGACAAATCAGTATCCGTAATAAGTGCAAGTGCTCCGTCAGTGCCCGTAATCTGTGCTACAAGTGCCGTAAGGTTATTAGCCTTAAGAAGATCCTGCATTGTAAATCCAAGAGCTTCCATAGCTGCTTCAAACTCATCGTCACTGATATCAAGAACATCCTTAATCTGCTCTTTTATCTCATTAAGCGCACCGGCTATCTTGTCAGCATTGCTACTATCCTGCGGCTCGTTAACTGTTGTGCTTTTTACTGAGCCGCTGTTGAGCTTACTGTCAGGATTCTTAGGTGTATCCACTTCATTATTCTGATTGCTGCCCTGTGCTTTCCCGGATGACTTGATTGCAGTATTCACATTGGTCTGCGAATTACCGGCATTAGCTGAAGCTCTTGATGCAAGCGAGCTGCTCATAATGCTTCCGAAATCACTTTTCCCTGTGCTTTTCTTAGCTGATGCAGCCTGTGCAGCATTAGCAGTTCCCATATTGGCAAGTGCATTAACACTTCCTGACACTATATCGTTAGCCATGTCCTTTCCTCCTTTCTTCAATAATATCTATGTGAAAATCCTCAGCAGCTTACAGATTCTGTTATCTGTAACACTGTCCCGGACTGCCACATCATAACTTACAAATCAATATTACAAACCAAGCACCTCTGTTAAGGCTCATTAGGGTGCATAACCTTGGTTATCTTGGCTGCAAATACCGGATCCATAGCTGCCAGTATCGCCGCTCTCTGAGTAGATTTCATATTATTAAGTATATCTGATACAAGATTAATATCGCCTGTCATCTCTTCGAGAATAGCCGCTGCCGATTTTGCATCCATCTTTGAATAGGCCTCAGCCCATGCCTTAACCTGTGCAGTATAATTAATCTTAAGAAGCACCTGCTGATAGATATCAGCAGCATTATCAGGATTCATCTCCTCATACCACTTCTTATATTCTTCTATATCCGGTGCATTATCAGTATATACAACTTCCTCATCGAACTTCTTCTTAAGCTCTTCATAGTATGTCTGATTGTCCTCAAATGTCTTGAGCCTGTCTATCTCTGCCTGCATCTGTGCAATCTGCTCCTGGCTTGCATTGCCGTTATTCTGATAATCAGCAAGCTGCTTTTCAAGTTCTTTTATATGTTCTACAGCCTCAGCAAGGTTTTTATACTTATATCCGGTCTCAGCTGCCACTTCCTCATCTGATGCATCAGGAAGAATCCTGTTAATGACCGGAACATCCTTTAATATAGGACGAAGTACAGTACTTCCGAATCCACCGACATCAAGTTTGATAAGAAGTCCAAATATTACAAGCCATATTGCAATAATAACGACCGCAACAATTATAGTCCAAAGTGTTCCGCCTTTGACCCTTTCCTCATCATCAGTCTCGTCAACATCAAGGACTTCATCCAGCTCGCTGTTGTCTTTATTTTTCTTCTTTCTAGGCATTGTGTGTCTCCTCCAAAATACTGTCAGTCACTCTCGTCACTATTGGCATCATTATAAGTGAAACTAACAAGCTCATCTATCTCTTTCTTTTCCTGGTCAGCCAGTTCTGTCTTAAAATTTTCAAAAGCTTTTTCTTTGAGCTTTTCATATATCTTGCGTTCCTGCATTGCTTTGTTAAGTCTTGTGCGCGCAGCTTCAAGATTCTTCTGTGCTATATTCACATTAAGGAACTGCTTCTGTATAAGGCCCTTCATAACTTCCATTGAATCACTGAGGTGCTGTATATGCTTAATATCAAGCACACCATTGGATGCTTCCTTAAGCTCTGCACGGTATGTATTCTGCCTTGTAAGAAGTTCCTGAAACTTCGATTCCTCTTCAGCCAGCCTTGCTGCCGCCTGGGCATATGCAGTTTTTTCAAGTGATTCCAGCCTGTACTTAACATCAAGTACATTCTGAAGCCTGTAAACAAACTTAGCCATTAATCATTCCTTAATCAGCAAAAAGTGACTCGAGCATATTCAACTCTTCCTCAAGGCCAAACTTTTCATCTGTCTGCTGGCACAGATACTCATTAACAGCATCTATCTTTTCTATTGCATAGTCAATTGCCTTATTGGAGCCGGCTTTGTATGCACCTATATTAATAAGGTCCTCAGCCTCTCCGTATGTAGCAAGTACCTGCTTCAGCTTACCTGCCTGCTTCTTATGCTCTTTATCTACAATCTGGCTCATGCACCTTGATATACTCTGAAGAACATCAACCGCAGGATAATGATTCTTCTGTGCGAGCTTTCGGTTTAGCATTATATGTCCATCCAGAATACTTCTCGCAGTATCAGTTATAGGTTCATTAAAATCATCACCGTCTACAAGTACTGTATACAGCCCTGTTATTGAGCCTTTGTCTGACATACCTGCTCTCTCAAGGAGCTTAGGCATCTCACTGTACACACTAGGCGGATATCCTCTCGTAACAGGCGGTTCTCCCGAAGCAAGGCCAATTTCTCTTTGAGCCATGGAAAAACGTGTAAGTGAATCCATCATAAGCAGTACATCCCTGCCCTGATCTCTGAAATACTCAGCAATAGCCGTTGCAGTCTTCGCCGCCTTGTTACGGATAAGTGCCGGCTTATCAGATGTAGCAACAACCAGAACACTTCGCTTCATACCTTCCGTGCCAAGGTCACGTTCTACGAATTCTCTTACTTCCCTGCCACGCTCTCCTATAAGTGCTATAACATTAATGTCAGCCTTAGTATTACGTGCAAACATACCCATAAGAGTACTCTTGCCGACACCGCTTCCGGCAAATATTCCCACACGCTGTCCCTTACCGACTGTAAGCAGTCCGTCTACTGCTTTGACACCAAGCGGAAGTATCTCACTTATGATAACTCTTTCCATAGGATCCGGTGGAGCAGCCTCTACAGGATATTTCTCATATGATGTCAGCTCTGTTCCGTCAGTAGGATTACCAAGACCGTCCAGAGTATGTCCAAGAAGTTCATCACTGACTTTTACAGTAAGCGGATGCTCTGTATTCTCTACAATGCATCCCGGTCCCACACCGCCGACATCATCAAATGGCATGAGCAGGACTCTGTCATCCTTGAACCCTACAACCTCTGCATGTACCGGAGAACTTCCGTCTGCCGGAGTTATGATACACAGGTCATTGAGCTTGGCATCGGGACCTGCCGATTCAATGGTAAGACCTACCACTTTCGTAACGCGTCCCAGCTTTTTGTAGTATGATTTTTCTGTAAGCTTCAGGTATTTCATCCGGTCAATTATAGCCAAACCGATACCTCCCATAATAAATACATTAGTTACAGCTGCTGCTTAACAGCTTTATCGACTTAATAAGATTCTCAAGCTGGATATCCAGACTGCAGTCATACACTCCGGAATCAGCTTCTATCAGGCACTGTCCCTTAGACAGCTTGGAATCTTCAATTATATCAGCCTGAATATCTTTATTCATCGCACAATAGAGTTTTCCCTGATTCTGAATCATAAACTCATAATCATCATGTGATACCTTTATTGTGAATTCATTACTTATATTAGCATCCTGCAGCACATGATTAACAAGACTGAGTATCACCTGCTGGTCGCTGTCTGATATTGCATATATCGCATTCTTAAACACTTCAAGTATCACATTGACAAGTTCCGGCTCCATCTTAGCCTTAAGCTCGTTATATTCTTTCTCAAGTGCTGCCTTCCTGCTGTCATAATCTGACTGGAGCAGCTTCTTATCCTGTTCATACTTATTCTGTGCTTCTGCAGTCCCGGCATCAAATCCGTCATCATGTGCATCCTGACGTATCTGTTCTGCCTGACTCCTTGCGTCTTCAAGTATTCTGTCTGCCTGATTCCTGGCATCCTCAAGAATTGCATCAGCCTGTGCCTTTACCTCATCAAGATCAGGTACTTCCTGTGCTTCCGCTTCCTGTGTTGCTGCGGCTGTATCTTCACCAAAAATGCTCATATCTACCGGATTGCCATCTTCATCAACCATCTGTTCAACCTGCGGTGAATGAAGCCCTTCGATAAAACCGTCACTGTCCTTTGGTGCAGCCTTCTTAAGTGCATCTAATTTTTCCTGAATAATCCGGTTATAATCAATAACCCTCTCATCTTTGTTGATGATACTTGCTCTTTTTAAAAGATTAGACAATTATCTCGTCACCTCCACCTCTGGCGATAACGATTTCACCTGCATCCTCAAGCTTTCTGATAATATTAACAATCTTCTGCTGAGCCTCCTCAACATCCTTCATACGTACAGGACCCATGAAGTCCATATCCTCTTTTATCATAACAGCAAGACGCTTTGAAAGGTTGTTGAAGATAACATTCTGAACCTCTTCCGTTGAGCCCTTAAGCGCAAGTGCAAGGTCATTATTATCAACATCACGCAGCACTCTCTGTATAGCTCTGTCGTCGAGGGATATGATATCCTCGAATACAAACATCTTTCTGCGGATCTCGTCTGCAAGCTCCGGCTCTTCGATCTCGAGAGTCTCCATAATATGCTTCTCTGTGCCTCTGTCAACAGAATTAAGAATCTCAACGATAGAATCAACACCGCCAACAATAGTGTAATCCTGATTAACAAGTGATGAGAGCTTTCTTTCAAGTACTTTCTCAACCTGCTTGATAACGTCAGGTGATGTACGATCCATCTGTGCAATTCTTCTTGCCACATCTGCCTGCTTCTCAGGTGGCAGCGCACTGACAATTGAAGATGCCTGTGATGCAGGAAGATATGAAAGAATCAATGCAATTGTCTGAGGATGCTCATCCTGTATAAAGTTAAGCAGCTGCGCAGGATCTGTCTTTCGTATGAACTCGAAAGGACGAACCTGAAGACTCGCAGTAAGCTTGCTTATTACATCCTTTGCCTTATCTGAGCCAAGTGCTTTTTCAAGAAGCTCCTTGGCATATCCGATACCGCCCTCTGCAATATACTGCTGTGCAAGGCAGATCTCGTAAAATTCATTAAGTACTTCTTCTTTTGTCTGAGGCGATACACTGTTAGTGTTGGCAATCTCCAGCGTAAGCTGCTCTATCTCCTCTTCTTTCAGATGTTTGAATATCTTAGAAGACTTCTCCGGTCCAAGTGCGATAAGCAGAACCGCTGCCTTCTGTACGCCATCCATTTCTTTCTCGCCGTTACCATTTTTAGCCATGACAAAACTCCTGCCTCTTTATATCTAATCCCATCCGTCATTAAGCCAGTTGCGCAAAAGCAAAGCAACCGCTTCCGGATTCTCGTCCACAAATTTCTCGATAGCCTTTCGTATCTCTGACTTCTCCTGAAGGTCGATATCTTCGAGAGGCTCCTGCTGCTCTTTTGTTGTCCTCAGCATCTCTTCCACTGAAAGTTCCGGCTCCTTCTCCTCCACTGTCAGAGGTCTTGCACTTCTGAACACAACAAATGCAAGTAATCCGAGTATTACAACCGCAAGCGCAATCTGTAACCAGAATGTCCAGTTTCTTACGAATGCATTACCCTCAGAATCCACGAAGAACGGTTTCTGATATGCAAGCACAGTAATGTTCTGGGTATCAATACCTGTTCCTGTTGATATTGCATTAATCCATGTCTGATCCACCTGTGCTGCCACAGATTGTGCATTCTGGGCTTTGAAATCATCCCATGTTGTATTATCAAGGAGACCTCTTTTCCTGCATTCATCCTCGTTATATATAACATTCTTTACAAATGTTACTGTCATTGATGATGTGTTGTAAATAACCTTTCCAGGCTGGCTGTCAGTTGTTGTAACAAGCACATTAGGCAGATATGCATACTTTTTAACACTATACTCTGATGTTGAATTAGTACCATCCGATACGTAATATGTAGTTGAATTATCGCCACTGTTAGAAGATGTTCCCGGAACACCGCCTGCTCCATTAGTACCTGAACTTGCTTCTTCATATGACTCAGAGTAAAGTCCCTGCTCCATTCCATCCGGTGCAGAATACTGTGTATTGATAGTATTAACCGCATCCCAGTTCATATCAAGATTCATCTGCACATAAGCTTCATCATAAAGCCCTGTTGCCAGCATTCCCTGTCTAAGATGAGATGTTATTGATGATTCTATCTGGCTCTGATACTTAAGCCTTCCGTTGAGGCCTACCGTTGACGTACCACTTACGCTGAGGTCTGTATCAGACTTTGAAAAAAGCGTAGTTCCGTCTGTGCTTATAATTGTTATGTTATCTGTAGTCTTATTACCTACTGATGTAGCAAGCAGCTGCGCCATACCCGCTGCGACCTCATCATCAATCTGCTTTGTAAGCTGCAATACTACTCCAACAGTAGCTTCCTGCTTTGTTGAATAGTATATATTAGTTGCTTCTCCAAGTGTTACAGTAACAGATGCTTCCTTTACTCCGTCAAATGACTCAAGATCCGTCTTGAATTTTGATTCAAGATACTTCTGCCACTTTTTCTGCTTATCATTCTCAGTTGTTGAGAAGCTTCCTGATAATGCATCCTCAATCGTATAGCCATCTGACTGTATGTTGCTTGATGCCAGTGCCATCTTAGCATTCGTAAGGTCTTCTTTTCTGACTTTAACAACCATTGAATTGTCCGCAACATTATACGATATTGAATTATCTGTAAGGAGATTAGTTACCTCCTGCATCTGTGCATATGAACTGCATGTTGTAAGTGTCTCATACTGTGGTCTGTTAACAACAACCGCAAGTATCACAAGTGCAATAATAACAACAGCCACACTGCTGACAATTACAGCCCTCTGCTTAACAGTATATTTATTCCAGACATCCAGTAATTTCTGTCCAATTTGTTTGAACCTATCCATGTTTCAAGTATCCCTTCTGCAATCAGCAATATTACATTGACATATTCATTATTTCCTTATATGCCTCCAGCGCCTTGTCTCTTATTGCGACAGTATACTGAAGCGCAAGATTAGCTTTCTGCTGATATACACTCAGCTCATGGGTACTTGTGAGATTGCCGAGTGAAAAATCTATCTCAGCCTGTGAAGCATCCTGAATGTACTTGTTCGTATCGTTAAGAAGTCCGACAACTGAATTATATACCGAATCAAATGTATCCTTGTCAGTTGCAGCCTGATTTGATGAAGCAGACTTAACAGCATTAGTGACTTTGTCTATATAGTAACTGCCCAGCGCCTGCGTAGCTGAATAAACGTCCATTAATAATTCCCCGTATTCTATAAAATGTTATTGAGCACAAATTATTATGCCTTGCCTATCTCTAGTCCCTTTGTTGCCATGCTCTTGCCTGCATTAAATGCAGTAACATTGGCCTCATAAGATCTTGTTGCATCTATAAGATCAGTCATCTCCTGCACTACATTGACATTAGGATATGTGACATATCCATTCTCATCAGCATCCGGATGCGACGGATCGTATTTTTTAACCATGTCAGTCGTATTATCTTCAAGTATAGATGTCACCTTGACGCCGTTACCTGCGATACCGTTACGCGCAGCCTCAAATACATGTTCAAATGACTGCACCGACTTCCCCTTCTCTGTAAAATATACTTCCTTTCTTACATAAGGAGTTCCATCTGATGTACGTGTTGTATTAACATTAGCAATATTCTCCGATATAACATCAGTTCTGAGCCTCTGCGCTGTCATACCTGATGATGCAATGTTAAACTGACTGAATAACGCCATAATCTACCTCATTCCTGCCACACCGGCTGTATTAACATAGCTGCCATCCGGCATGGCTATGTTTGGATTGTTATTACTAGCTTATTACCATCTTAATTCTTGAAAATTCATTATTCATGCTGTCTATAAGTGCATTATAAACAAGCTGATTGGAAGCAAGCTCTGACTGCTCGGTCTCTATATCTACGTTATTCCTGTCACTCCTGTATGAAAGCGTTGAATAATCCGTATATACCTGTGAATGTACCGTATCCAGGTCTGCATGCTTAACTCTCTGATTAAGTGTTGAATATGGATTCTCAGGTGCCTCCAAAGCAGAGTTGAGATACTTCTCAAACGAAACATCTTTTCTCTTATATCCCGGTGTATCCACATTAGCAATATTATTAGTAAGTACTTCATTACGAAGCCAGCTGTTGTCTGCTGCTTTATTCAATACATCTACATACCCAAATGCTCCAGAATCAAACATATTCTCACTCCTATCCCATTATTCACTTAATAAATTATAAGGTTTTATTCAGTAAAACACAAGCTTTTTTGACAATATTAGTCAATTTTTATTATAAACTGCACAGAATGGTTAAATTATGCAAAACAAAAGAAAGCTGCACAATCCGGGCGGATATTCGCAGCTTTCCTCAAACAGCTATTAATCAAGTTTCTTAAGTTCATCAAATACAACATCATTAATAACCTTGATGTATGTTCCTTTCATGCCGGATGATCTTGACTCAATCACTCCCGCACTCTCAAACTTTCTGAGAGCATTAACAATAACCGAGCGTGTTATTCCTACCTTGTCTGCAATCTTACTTGCGACAAGAATACCCTCCTCGCCATCAAGTTCCTTGAATATATGCTTAATTGCCTCAAGTTCTGATGATGAAAGTGTACTTATTGCTGACTTCACAATCTGCTGCTTACGCACTTCCTCTGCATTCTCATCCGTAACGGCACGCATCATCTCAAGTCCGACTACCGTAGTGCCATACTCACAAAGTATAATATCTTCTATCTCATAGTTATTATCGCTCTTATACATAAAGAGTGTTCCAAGTCTCTCACCGCCTATATCAATAGGAGCAAGCAGTGCCTGAAACTTACGTACATTCTCTTCAGCGAATCCAAGTGTCGCAAGATTAACATTCTCTTTGGTTGACAGTACGCTAAGCAGTCTTTCGTTAAGCATCTGATCTACAAAGCCACCGACCTTATCAAAGATAAGCTCATCAATTCTATCAACACCATCACAGAATCCTGTTCCCAGCACCTTGCCTTTCTTACTTATAACGAGTATGTTTGATTCAAGAATTCCGCTCAATACCGCACAGATATCGTTAAACTCAACTCGCTGTGAATGATTATTGTGTAATAGCTTATTGATTTTTCTTGTCTTATCCAATAATTGAACGCTCATATTCTCCTCACTTCTGCGCGCACAGCGCAATGTATATAATCGCCATCATCATAAAAGAATATTAGCACAATTAAATCAAGTTATCAATATTTTTTACACAATTTGTATAAATTAATTTATTATTCCGCATACTTCGGCTTCTGTTCAACATAGCCGCAATTTTCATCAGCACACGCTATCTTACTTCCCTTTTCGACCATGTATCCGCCGCACTTAGGGCACTTCTTTGCAACAGGCTTCTGCCATGACATAAAATCGCACTCCGGATTATCTTCACATCCGTAATAGCGGCGGCCCTTCTTAGTCTTACGCATTACTATCTCTTTGCCGCACTTAGGACATGCAACTCCTATTTTTTCAAGATATGGCTTTGTATTACGGCATTCAGGGAATCCCGGACACGCAAGGAACTTACCGTGAGGTCCGTATTTGATAACCATGTTGCGTCCACACACATCACAGACAACATCAGTAACCTCATCCTCTATCTTGACATTCTCCAGTTCTTTTTCGGCCGCCTTAACCGATTCATCAAGATCCGGATAAAAATTACGTATTACCGTCTTCCAGTCTACAGTTCCCTCTTCAACACTGTCAAGAAGTGCTTCCATAGTGGCAGTAAAATTAACATCAACAATCGTAGGGAATGCCTTAAGCATTATGTTGTTGACTGCTTCGCCAAGCTCTGTCACATAAAGGTTCTTATTCTCCTTGGCAACATATCTTCTTGCAATTATTGTTGTTATTGTAGGTGCATAAGTACTTGGACGTCCTATTCCAAGTTCTTCAAGTGTCTTAACAAGAGATGCCTCCGTATAATGAGCCGGCGGCTGCGTAAAATGCTGCTTCTTATCGAGATTATCAAGCTTGAGCTCTGAGTTCTCATCTATACCGCTTATAAGCTTATTACCTGTCTGTACATCATCATCTTCATCTTTGTATACAGACATAAATCCATCAAACTTAAGCTTGGATGCAGAAACATTAAATCTGTATTCACCGGCCTTAATCCTGACTGCCGTTGTTTCGTATACAGCATCGCTCATCCTGCTTGCAGTAAATCTCTTCCAGATAAGCTGATAAAGCCTGAACTGATCTCTTGACAGAGATTCCTTAACATCTGCCGGAGTAAGTGATATGTCAGTAGGACGGATTGCCTCATGTGCATCCTGTATCTTCTTTTTGCTTCCGTTCTTCTTGTCACTCTGCATAAGATACTTGTCGCCATACTTTGATTCAATATAATCATGCGCCATTACCTGGGCTTCTTCGGCTACACGTGTAGAATCCGTACGCAGATATGTGATTATACCGATTGTTCCCTTCCCCGCAATATCAACACCTTCATAAAGCTGCTGTGCAAGACGCATCGTCTTCTGTGTAGAAAAGTTAAGCAGCTTGGAGGCTTCCTGCTGGAGTGTACTTGTTGTAAACGGAAGCGGTGCCTTCTTTGACTTCTCGCCCTTCTTCACAGACTCAACAGCGAACTGCTCCTTCTCAAGCTTTGCGACAACCGCATCCATTTCTGCGGCGCTTTTTATATCCATCCTGCCATCTGCATTACCATAAAAATGTGCGACAACCGGCTTCTTCTCACCTTTTACATTAAGTACTGCATCAAGCGTCCAGTACTCTTCCGGAATAAATGAATTAATCTCGTCTTCCCTGTCACATATTATTCTGAGTGCAACAGACTGTACTCGTCCCGCACTCAATCCCCTCTTAACCTTCGCCCAGAGAAGCGGACTTATCTTATAGCCTACCATTCTGTCAAGAATTCTTCTTGACTGCTGTGCATTAACAAGATTCATGTCAATCTTGCGTGGTTCCTTAATTGATGCCTTAACAGCATTCTTTGTAATCTCATTAAAACTGATTCTGTTAATGTGCTTATCATCTAACTTCAGTGCCTGGGAAAGATGCCATGAGATTGCTTCTCCCTCACGGTCGGGGTCAGTTGCAAGATATACTTTATCTGCTTTCTTTACCTGCTTCTTGAGGTTAGCAAGAATGTCCCCTTTTCCCCTGATAGTGATGTACTTCGGCTCAAAATCATTCTCTATATCAATGCCCATCTGGCTCTTGGGAAGATCTCTTATATGTCCGTTAGATGCACATACCTCATAATTACTTCCCAAGAACTTCTTAATTGTCTTAACCTTAGCCGGTGACTCCACTATAACAAGATTTTTTCCCATCGCCTATACTTCCTCTCAAATGCTTTGTAGCTGTCCGCTCCGTATTAATCCCCATTATCGCACATCTTCCTCACATAATAATTATGTGACACCTGCTCAATCATATCCTTCAATTCAAGATTAAGCAATATCTCACATACCTTTAATGGTGTAAGATGTGTTTCTTCTATAATAATGTCTATGCTTTTAGGAATTAAACAGATACTACCATACACCTTTTCTTCCTCGCTTGCAAGTACAATATTATTTTTTTCTTTTTTATTAATAATATTAATTCCAAGTATTTCCAGAATATCTCTCGTCTGTGTAACAACATGTGCTCCCTGCTTAAGCAGGTAATTACAGCCTTCACTAAGTACATCCCCTACACGCCCCGGCACTGCCATGATGTCCTTATTCTGTTCCAATGCAGCATCAACGGTTATAAGTGTCCCACTCCGCCTGCGCGCCTCAACAACCACAACGACATCGGCAAGTGCACTTATTATCCTGTTTCTTACCGGAAAATTCCCCGCTGACGGCTTCGTACCTGGCGGATATTCAGATAATATACCGCCATGAATCATTGTATCTGCATATAAGCCTATATTACTACGCGGATAACAGACATCCACTCCGCTTCCAAGAACCGCAAATGTTCTTCCTCCGGCTTCAGCCGATGCCCTCTGTCCGAACGTATCAATCCCTGTTGCAAGACCGCTCACAACCTGTACACCTGCCCTGGCAAGCTCCCGCCCAAACATCTCTGCAATCTGCCTTCCGTATGCAGAACATGCTCTTGCGCCGATTATGGCAACACTCGGAGCAGCATCCGGAAGATGTCCCTTATAGTACAGAATATGAGGCGCATCATATATCATTCCAAGTCTTACAGGATAATCTGCTCTGCCGGGATAAGTAAACGCTATCTGCTTTGCCACAAGACTCTCATACTCTCTTCTGACCCATTCAGCATTCCTGCATGCAATAAGATTATCAAAATCACCATGCGAAAATCTTACATTACTTCCCGACATTGCATCCTTAAGCTCCTGCTCTCCGGCATTGTACACTCCGCAGGCACTTCCAAATATTGCCATAAGCTCCGATATCTTGGTGTTACCTATTCCCCTGATATTATTCAGCCAGTATACACAGAATTCTTCATCAACCATTGCGATATGCCACCGCCTCTCCTATATGTGGACATCTTACGCTGCTGCTTCCTTCCAGATCAGCAATCGTTCTTGCCACTCTTAATATCCTGTAATATCCGCGGGCTGTAAGTCCCATCTTATCCCATATTCTTCCGGCAAGCTCCCTCTCCTCACTTCCAAGTCCGCAGTATCTCTCAAGCTCTCCTGCCGTAAGCTGTGAATTAAGCACACCTCTTTGTCCCTGAATCTGTCTTGCCTGTATTACTCTTTCGCGCATATCTTCAGAACTCATAACACAATTATGTCCACGCCATACATTCCCGGAATCACTCCTGCCCCGGCTGTTATTATTAAGTGTTATCGCTTCGTGCCTTACAGGCGATACATGCACGCACATATCAAATCTGTCAAGCAGCGGGCGGCTTATCCTCGCCCTGTAATTAAGGATCTGTGCCTCCGTACAGGTGCATCTGCTCCTGTCAGGGTAAAATCCGCACTTACATGGATTCATCGCAGCAACCAGCATAAAGCGTGCCGGGAATCTGTACGTTCCTGAATTACGCACAATAACTACCTCTCCGTCCTCAAGCGGTTGCCGCATTGCGTCAAGTGTGGCACTTCTGAATTCCGTCAGTTCATCAAGAAAAAGAACACCATGTCCCGCAAGTGTTATCTCTCCCGGAGACAGTCTGCTTCCGCCACCTATCAGTCCGACTGTTGTTATCGTATGGTGTGGACTTCTGTAAGGCGGCTGAGTTATAAGTCCTTCTGATGAATCAAGCAGCCCGGCTATGCTGTATATCTGAGTAACCTCAAGGCTCTCCTCCTCTGTAAGTCCCGGCAGAATCCCTGCAATTCTCCTTGCCATCATTGTCTTACCGCTTCCGGGAGCACCCATATACAGGATATTGTGCATTCCGGCAGCTGCTATCAAAGATGCCCTGACCGCGGCTTCCTGACCGCATACATCAGAATAATCATCATATCCTGCTTCCGCCGCCGTACTGTTATAAGGAACATATTCCCCCTTGTGCAGTGCCGTGTAATCTCCGCTAAGATAATCTATAACAGCCTTCAGCGAATCCGCACCAAGAATATCTATTCCATCAACCACTCTGCACTCCGGCATATTATCAGATGGGATTATACATCTCTTAAGTCCTCTGCGTCTTGCCTCCAGCACGCATGGCAGTATTCCTCTTACTGCCCTCACCGAACCGTCAAGACTCAGCTCCCCCATAATCATCATGTCATTAACCGATGTGCTGTCAAACATATCTTCCGCACACAATGTTCCCACAGCAATTGCAAGGTCATACCCTGTCCCCTGCTTAGGCATATTAGCCGGTGATATATTCACTGTCACACGCCTTGGTCTCGGATTAAGCCCCGAATTCTTAAGTGCAACTCTTACTCGTTCCTTAGACTCCCTGACCTCAGCAGCCAGGATTCCTCCCATATCAAATCCCGGCAGCCCATTCTGCACATCTACCTCAACCGCTACAATATCAGGAACAACTCCTCTCACATTCCCACATAAAATCCTGCTAAACAAAAAAACTCCCTTCTTACCATATTCCACTGACAGAAAGCCAATTCACTATGGTAACAAAAGGAAGTCATACAGATACCCGGTTAATATAATTCATGACATCTTAATCCGCCCTGATTGCAATGTCATTTTTATAAGATTAGCATATTCCACGCATTGCGTCAATAAGAAAATAGAAAATGAGACAGCTTATAACAAACATAAACTGTCCCACTCCATTGAAATCAATCATGACCATCTGATTAGTCAAGTTCAAAATAATTACGTCTTATATACAATCCAAACGCCTGACCTACAGCCTTTGAAGAATCCATTACCTCAATTCCTATCTTAAGCCGGTTGGATGTATACAGATTAAGTACCTCCGTCTGTACACCTGCTGCCGTTGCAAGCACAAGAAGGTCTTCATCATACTCCATCTCATTCTGGAGAGTTCTGCCATAATCCTTAAGAATTGTCTCGCCTGCATCATATGTGCCATTGTCATTGGCATCAATATATATCTTAGCCTTTGCAAATGTATCACCTGCTGCAATATCTTCATCAGTAACCTTGAACTTAAGAGGGATTGTATTATCCGGTGATACCGTTCCATCCTCTGCTGTCTTCACTGAGCGTCCGATAATATCATACTTATTATCCTCAACCGCAATACCGTTAAGTATCTTAACCTCAGGAGGTGTTGTAGCTACGATTATCGAACGCACAAGCGTATTAACGAACAGCTGCATCTCCGGTCCGTCAGATTCAATCTTACTGTGTCCCGCACTGGTATATGTCACATTACCCTTTGAATAGATGTAGTAATTGTTAACTGCATCCTGACCGCAGTTATTGAAGTATCTGGCATTACTTCCGCCGTCAGCTCCAAGGGTATACCATACAGTAACATCATTATTATATGCACCGGCAACTTCATTACCATCCAGATCGTACGTAGGGATATGCTCAAGATTGAGCTGGTAGAACTGTCCGTGCGTTGTCTCTACCTGGATAGAATCATCTATCTTGTACGGATATTCTGTTACCTGCCCCCAGTTAAGCTTATTAACCCGCGTAGTATCCTTAGTGCTTCCACTCTTACTTACATCATTGAATGCCGTATATTGACCGCTAACCTTGGATATAAGACTGTTGGTGAATATTCCCGGTCCTTTCATACCGATAGGCTGCGTGAGATTCGTAGTCATGATAGGCTCATTATAATCACTGTTAGATGCCTGATAAGCCATTGTATCATGCGTGAACAATACCGAGTTGCCTGCATCTATGTATGCATTAAGGGCATCTACCGCCGGCTGTGTCCTGAAAGGTGTTCCTGCCTTGCCATATGAATCACGGAAACCAACTACTACGATTGAATACTGTGACAGATAATCCTTATTCTTATCATCTGCCATAAGATCCTCAAACTCATATACCTTCATAGTAGTTACATCAAGCCTCATTCCCGTTACACTGCTTGCTGCTCTGAATGAATCGGAGAACGCACTGCCCTTAAGGTTCATGGTTGTCGTGCCTTCATATGTCTCTGCAGCTGTTGCATTATATATCTGCAGAACCTTAACTGTCCTTGTCTCCTGAGCCTTCAGTGCGAAGGAGCTTTCCTGAGCCTCAGTAAATCCGGCTCTTGTCACCTCAATCTTGAACTTAAAGTAACCAAACCATTTTTCAGGAATAGCACCGTTAAGTGTAATAGTGTACTCACTTCCGCTGTTTATCGTGTCAGGTATATCATAATCCGCAAATACCTCTCTCTTTCCTCTTACGGAAACTTCATTGTAAAGAGCATCGGCATTACTGTCAATGTAGAGCTTAATATGACTTCCTGCCGGAATCTTGCTGTCAGCCCTGATTGTAAACCTGATACTATTAACATCCTGCGGTGCGCGGTTAGTGTCATAATCGTACGCTGCCGGTGAAACTATTGTAAATCTCGGTCTTGAAGGATACGTAAGCATCTTCTTAACCTTGAAGTCTGAAGCAGTTGAATCAGAAGCCTCGGATGTAATATTGCTGCTTGCCTTACCCTCGGCGTTAAGTCTTTCATTAAGCTTAACCCTGCTCATCTTATAAATGTTAGAATCCGAGCCATCCCTCTTAGTCCTATCAATTGTGCTTCCGGCATTGTATACATCTGACATCTCGAGAAGCGGAAGCCCTGCCTTAACATATTCATAAAGCTTCTCATACGCCTTATCGGTAAAGTCATTACCTGATGTCTGCTTATTACCGAACTTACTTGTAGAAACTATTGCACCATCCTCTGTTATGACAGTTCCGTTATTCTCTGCATTTCTGCCGTAGTTAGTATTAACGTAATCAGACGGATTGTATGTTCCGATGATAACAAGATCTACGCTTGACACAATATCATCGCTCAGGCCATTAAACGCATTGACTGACATTGACCTGATGTTAATTGTGAAGTCCTTTGACTTCTTATTAATAACATAAGTTCCCTTGCCTGTTCCTTCATCAAATGACTTACTCTTAACTGTGTAATCACCATTAATGCCGAATGTCCTGAGAATCTTGTCAGCGCCGGCTTCGTTGTTAAACTCATTCCTGCCCCATGGCTGAATCTCTATAACTTCGATTGTACTCATAAGGTCATTCAGTGAATACTTACCCATGATATATCTTAATACTTCACGGTATCCATGTTTGCCAAACAAATCATCAATCTTATTAATATCACATGTCGGCCAGTCAGGACTGGCAATACTTTCCTTGTTCTTGAGTGACTGGTCCATAACATTAGTTCCGTGATATGTAAAGAAGTTATTATGAACATACTCAGGTGTTGTTGTTGCATTAAAATAAGGTGCCTGTGGTGCACTTCCGTCTGTTGGATGAAGCGCTCTCCAGAACATCTCTGTTCCCCATTCAACAACAGTTCCGTCATGGCGCTTAACTGTCATTGAGGTCTTAGTCGTCTCAATCGTACCGCCTGAACCTTCATACTGGAACACACCTGCACGGTTCTCATTCTCATCATTAATGAGATCCTCTGCTCCGTATTCCTCCATGAACTGTTCCTGTGATATTGCAAGCTCAAGCATAAGGAACTGATAGAAGCCATTAGTCCTGTCAGCAGGAATACCCGACCAGTCAGTAACAACTGCAAGATTGTCATTAACATTGCGCATGTAAAGATATAACGCAAGGTCATTACTTATATTAAGCGTAGTTGATGTTCCGCTTGTTGAAGTCCAGATATAGTCCTGTGAAAGACCTGTTGCCCTGCCGAGATTATACTGTTTACAGAACTCCGACATCTTCTGGTATGCCCTTAAGTTGCTTGAATCATGTGTCTTGGGATTAAGATATACAAAGTTGGCATTCTTAACATCATCATATGTAAGGTCTGATGCCTTAACCGTCTTAACAACAAGCTTATCGGTCATATCCGAAAACTTAGTCATCATATCGGTATCATCATTATCAGAGAAAATCATATGTGCAAGTACGTTACGGTCTTCAAAATCTCTCAGATTACCATATTCGTCACATATAAAATGTCCGTTAACATAATTCTGTCCGCCATAGAGCTGCGCAGCACTGAAACTGAATGCCTCTCCCATCTGTCTCTTTACATCGGCATTCTCACCACACGCTGCATAGAGCTTGCGCACATCACTTTCCTTGACAGGCATTGAATCACCGCCAACCCAGTATCCGAACTGTCCCATGCATATCTCAGGCACAACCTCAAGCACTACATAAGGATTATCCTTTGTATAATACTTATCATTGAATTCTACAACAGTCGGAATCTCATCCCTGCTGTCATAGCTGTCAGCACGTGCCTGTATCATTCTGCCTACTCCGATTGCAGATACAACAGTGACAAGTGCCATTAATGCTGCACAATATTTTTTTAATTTGATATTCTTCAGCTTTTTACCTAATCTGGACATCTATAACCTCTCATTCCGCTACAAGTATTACCGTAACAGCTATATTAATCATTTACAATGTACTCCGCAAACTGCTCAAGGAATGGGGCATTATCGAATCTGAATCCCTGCATTGTCATCTCGTCAAGGTCGAGAAGATTTCTTACGGATGTAACTCTTGATACAGATCTTGTATACCCGTTAAGTTCCAAAGTAAGTGTAACCTTAATCTGAACCGGATTATTAATCCCGACAACCTTATGCTGCATGGTTCCTTCACGTTCCGCAAGCTCTGTCTTAAGACTCGACTGGACAATCTCAATCTTCATCTCATCCACATTCTTGCAGAGGATACCCATTGTATCCATATTGGCGGTATTATCACCAAGATACAGACAATGATCCCTGACCATATATATTACATTTTTTCCGTCATGAGCAACGTCCTGTGTCTGGAATGTTGCAGCAGGTCTTGAATTGGAAATAACAAGATAGTTACCTTCCATGATGGAATCACTGATGTTGTTCAGCGCAATGTTAGCATCTTCCTGAAGCTGTGTCATTATCGTTGTCTTATTATATTGCTTGATTCCCTGTGAAACAAGCAGTGTAAGTGCAGACATAACTATTGCACCGACTGCAAGTGATATCAGAAGTTCAACCAGCGATATACCCTTGTTATTACCCTTATAACATTTTCTAATCATCCTCATAATGCACATCTCCATATATTACTCAGTGGCAATCTTACCTGTATTCGTCCACAATATCAGTTTGTATGTAAGACCATTGTTTGAAGCAATGTTAAACGTAAACTTAATGGATGTTGAGTCAAGCATGCTTGCGTTAGTTACGCCGCTGACAACCTTGTCAACCGTGCCGCTGCCCGGCTTAAAATATACGAGCACCGAATCCGTATCCGTCACAGTCGTTGTGCCATTCCCCGTAACACTGATTGTTAACTTGGAGCCAAGCTGCTGTTTATCTTTTTCAACAACATTGCCATCAGTATCCCTTCGGTATATCGTAAATGTATACTGTCCGTTTCCTGACGTTCTTTTAAGTTCTCCCCACCATTCACCTGTCTGCGACAATGTATCATTACGCAGCTCTGACACTGCCTGATAGAGATTCTTTGAAGCCTTCTTGGCATCCGCACTTACAAGCATTGTAATCCCATACGTGGCACTCGCAGCCATAATTGCAAGAATTGCGACAACAACCACTAACTCAATAAATGTTACGCCTTTGTTGTTATCTCTCAATTTTCCCTTACTTTTCCTACAAGTCATAATCTTCACTCACCCATCAGCCAATAATTAGTCTACATCCGTTTTCTTCCAGTTATTAAAGTATACAAGCTGGTTATATTTGATACTCTCAATTGATATCTTATCATTGATTGAACCGCCGCTGCCTCCTGAACCGCCTCCGGTCCTTGTGCCTCTGAATACTTTAATGAGCTTATCTGCATTCTCATCCGAGACCTGCTCACATATGCTCTCTATAAGACTTGCCGCACTGATTGTATTCATAACATTTACATCTGACTTAATATTAATATTACCGTTAGATGCATCTGTTGCAAGCGCAATTACAAGTCCGTCAAAATCAGCATTAATATTAACATTACCTATTGAAACAATTATACCGCCCTTGAATCCGCTTGAAGCTGTATATGTATATCCGCCGTTGGCAATGACAATTGCATACTCATTGTTGCCGTATTTTCTTATATTACCGCCAAGACTGGATACACCCTCGCCTGCCGTTGCCTGTGACGCCGTTACTATATCCGGACGGCTTACAACTCTTTCACCTACACTGCTTCCGTAACCCAGTACAGTATTATAGTTAACTGTTCTTCCTGACTGTCCTGTAAACGGAATCGGAATACCTCCCGCAAAATCTGTTGCATTCGTGCTGTAGGATGACATATCAAGTACTGTCGTAAGTGATTTGAATCTGTTCTTAAGGTCATTAGTAACAAGCTGCTGTGCATCATCTGACAAAGGTGCCATAGACACTGCAGCTCCTACAGAAGCATCAGATCCTGTGACCTCCGCACTTACGATAACACCTGATGTTGTTACACTGCCTGAAGCATTGACAAAACCTGTTGTCTGCTGGTCAAGGTCTTTGAGGTTAACCTTTATAAGATTCTGCATATAATTCTTCTGTGCAGTTGCTTTATCTGCATCTGTACCGGAGATTCCGAGACCTGTCAGCTTTGTTTCAAAGTCAGTATCTGAACTCAGAATAAGATACATATAATCCGAAGCCGCCTTGGCATCCTTGAAATTAAGATAGATAAAATACTGTCCGTTAACAGCCTTCGTCACATATGGCATTGAGTCATCAAGAAGTGACTTGGCAAAATACTCATTCTTAAGATAAGTAGCAAGTGTTGTTCCGCTAACTCTTGAAATATCCGAACATGGGTTACCGACAACTGATCCTGCCGCATTATTCACTACTGTAGGCGGAACAAGATAAGCTTCCTGGTCGCCCTTGAATGAAAGTGACTCACCTGTTCTGTAAGGCTCCTCCGTTGTTCCGTCATACACGATATATGAACGTCCCGCAAGATATATGTAAGATGTTCTGAGTGTAAGATTAGAATGTGCCCCATTAACTATGATAGCACTACTCTCATCCTTGTTAAGATCGCTTATACCACTGTTACTGTATCCGCTGTACTGTCCGCCGATACTTACCTTGCTTGATGCACCGTTAACCTTAAGGTCATTCTTTACAAATGTCTGGCCTTCAAGATTAAGTTCAACGCCATGGCATGGCTGCTCATATCCGCCAACTCTGTAATTCTTTGGAATAATAATATTATTGCACCACAGCTGTGTCGAACCTGAGAATGTAATCTGTGTCTGCTTCTCCGTTGTGACATCACTGTTAGTAATTACCTGCTCTCCGATAAATCTTGTACGGCTGCTGTCACCGAATACGATTCCGCCGCCGCCTGCATATACATTACCGTCGATAAGCACCTGCTTATTGTTATCAATTATAATTCCGTTGTCTGCAATAAGGCTGAATGAACCCATTGCCGGAACATTATTGATGGACTGTGCGCTGGAACTGAAATTAATATCAGATATCGGAAGCATGATACCAATATCATATGTAAGCTCTGACTTGTATCCGTCATCTGTAATATATTCAACCTTCACATCATCGGCGTTGAATATATACAGTGATGTACTGCTGTAATCTATAGTATAGCTGCAGGTTCCGACTGATGCCACATAAGGATGTCTGTAAGTTCCTGCCGTGATTGCACTGTTAACTGCATCATTCGTTATGTCAACACCAATATATGAATTAATAAGCTTCCTGAACTGGTTAGAGTCAAGAGGCATAGGAGATGTCTCGTTAAAGCTTCCGTCAGTAAGGTCATTTACAACCTTAGCCATATATTTTTTACGGAGCTCAACATCGGCATTGGAAAGTCCGGGGAACGAACTTGGATCCCTGCTGACCGAATAGTTGGTCCATGAAGGGTCGTCAGAGCCGGGAACATCGTTCTTCTGTGAACGTACCATTGTATCCATGACATCCTTATATGCAGCTTCAAGTGCATCCATGCTGACCATTCCAAGTTCCGAATAAATCTCATCAACGGCCTCTTCACATGAGTAAAATGTCTTCTTGGCTTTCTTATCAACTACCTTCATCTTAAGGTTAACCATTGCACCTGCTATCGCAACACTTCCGAGCACAGCGATAAATGCAACGACAATAAGCACAACAACAAGTGTTGCGCCTGAATTGTTTTTATGGAATTTCTTAAAAAAAGAATTATTGCTAAACTTTGATTCTCTCATGGGCTAATTCTCCTTCGTTGAAGTTAGAGTCATATAAGGAGTAGTTCCCGCTGCCGGTTTTCTGCCATTCTCCTCGGCCCAGATATTAACTGTTACTGTGTACAGATATCTCTCTTCGTCCTCATCATAATTCTGTGTTATGCCGTTAGGTTCACTTGAGCCGTCCCAGCCGTCAACATCAGAGAACACATTAAGACCATTGTTACGAAGCTTGGTCGTACCCGATGACTGCACACCATTAATAAATATATTAGCTGTATCGAGCTTAATCTGTACATTAGTTCTGAAAGCATCACGATCTGCAATGTCTGAATCATTGGATGCAACGTACTGCTCAATAAGGAATACATTGGCTTCCTTGCCTGCTGGAAGCATTCCTCCGCCATTCTTATGCATATTTATATATACAGAGTCGGTTGAAGTATTACCGCTTGAACCATACTTACGGTCATATGATGTGTAGAAAATATATACATCCTTAAAGCTGTCAGATGCAATATCTATTCCGTTCTGTTCAGGAAGCGTGTATTGTTTGATGAATACATCCCCCTGTGTGCTCTCAACCTTGCTGCCACTGCTATCAATTATATCGCCATCATTATTAACACTGTACTGGTCATTGCCATAAGCATCCTTCTCTCTGTAATACTTAACATAGAGTACTGGCTGCTCATTATACTTTGAAGTTGTTGCGTCATATGTGATATTTACATCAACAACAACAACTTTCTTGATACCTGAGAGCTTAGATACATTAGTCTCTGTAGATGTCTGTTCTCTTGCGACCAGATTACCATGTGCGTCAGTTGAAGCCGGATTCACTATTGAAGAACGGCTTGGAAGGATAGTCTTAATACTTGTGTCATATTTGTATATCTCTTCCATAAGCACATAATTTTTCGTATCCCTGACTTCAGCGAATGCAGGCATACTGTAATCATTTACAGTCCATGCTGAACCCGCACCCGTTCCTGCAATATCACCTTTGTTAGGGCTAAGAATTGTCTGGACATAATAGTTAATATTATTAGAGCCCTTATAGCATGCAAGGCCGTCTGAATCCTTATTAACAGAAGTTCCTGTATATGTAGCCATTGTCAGATCATAGGAATAATGATTATTCGACAGCTTTGATGCCCTGGCATCATACACGCCTGTCGTAGAATCGTTGATAGTAAGCGGGGTAACAATACCGGCATCCGCATTAGCCGCTATTGTATCCCCATTACCTTTGAGAAGCTCATCAATACTAAGAGCTTTGCAGCGCTCGATGACCTTCTGGCCTATTGCATTGGCCTCTTCGACCTTACGGGCGTTAGCATTAATCTTAGATGATGTTGCAAATGTAGTAAGCATTGGCAGCGTCATTATAGCGAGTATAATCATCGCTACCAATACCTCTACGAGTGAAAATCCCTTATTATTCTTATTATTCCTATTACCGGCTTTTAACCTCCGCATTACACGGCTTAATTGTCCGTTAATATGGTGTCTCATACATACTCCCTTGTCTTACTTACTGAAATATTGTTACATTACCTGTTCTGTTAGCAATCTTGACACGGCTGCTCTTTGTATCATCATTGCATACCTTGATATTAAGAGGCATATCAGTATCATTGGTTACACTGAGGTTAATGCTTCCCGTATCCTGTGAATCAATACGAGGTGAACTCATAATAAGCATATCCAGAGTATTGCCCGGTTCAAATGACGTACCTGCGTCATAATTAGTAAGTGGGTATGTCTTCTCACCAATCTTATACTGAACCTTATATGCTCCCGCTGTGCCAGAGAATCTTACCGATACATCAAGCTGTGCATTACTGTTGGCAGTAAGTACAGATTCTCTTGTCATATCATTCTTCTTACCCATTATTACAGAATCAACATCTGAGTTAGCTGAGTTAAGGAGAATGTAGTAGTCATAATTACTGAGAATGTAATCGCCGTTATTATCAGCCACATCAATTCTTGTTGAATCAAATACACTTGAATTGAAAATGTTATCAGTTCCAACCGGAAGGCTGAATGTAGGACTTACATGCTTACGCTCACTTCCGACAATTGCATATGTTGCAATTGATGCTGTTCCGGTAACAAGACCGTCTTCTACATTGTATGACATCGATATTGACTCGATTGAATTCTTGCTATAGTAATTATTGATATAATCAATCATCTGCTTCCACTGTGAATATTTGGCCTGATAAGATATCGTCAGTGTAGTCTTGTAACCCTTCAGGTCAGTCTTATATACATTACCGCCTGATGTATTGGATGGGTTAGATGACCTTACCTTCCCGAATGTATACACATTAGCAGCGTCTGAGAATGTAACACCCTTAACCCATGCACCTGTAATCTTCTCTACCTTATTAAGGAAGTCAAGCTGGTCATCCTGATTAGTACTGCTGCTGTAGTTAGCAAATACTGAATTATATATCTTCTTATAATTAGCTGTATCATTCTCGTATTTGGTACGATTCTTAGTCTTCTCGATAAGATCCTTCTGCACCGAATGAAGCTTAGTAGCCTCTGTCTGATACTGTACTCTCATATCAGCGAACTTCTGATATCCGAGAAGATATGATGCTGCAATAATTCCCGCAGCAACAACAATCATTATAAGCTTTTTATCTCTGTCGCTTATCTCAAGTGACATATTCATATTGCTTAAAAATTTAAATTTATTCTTCATTACCGCACTCCCCCTTATCTGGCTTTAGTTGCACCGGCTGCCTGTGTTGCCGCAGGTGTTGCAGCCGAACCGGTCTGTCTCTGTGCTGACTGTGTTGCTGCTGCCACACTCGGAGATGTTACAGTCTTCTTCTGGCTGGACGCCTTATCTGACTGTGTAGCTGACTGTGTCGGATTGAGTGACGCATCAAGTGTGAATGTACATGTCATTGAGAATGTAATTGACTTAACGCCCTCGTTATCTTCTACTTCTGCTTCACTTCCTATCAGTACATCCTGAACATTCTTAACCGACTTCAATCTCTGTACAAGGAGTGCGAGTGAACTCTTGCTGCTTGTTACACCTGACATTGTAACCTCACCGCTGTTAGAGCTCATACTCTTAATCGTAACATCTGATGGAAGGTTCTGCTCAAGTGAAGTGATAAATCCTGCGAGAGAATCGTTATTGTTATATGTAAGAATCTGGAATGCAAGAGCATCTGCAGCCGTATCCTTAGCTTCGTAATACGAATTAACAACACTCTCTATGCCCTTAACCTGATTAACACTTGACTGTGCCGAATCTCTCTCTGCCTTGGCAGACATCATCATTGCAAATGAGCTTACGATAATAACTACCGAGCCGACAATCGATGCACCCAGAATAACCTTGAATATTCTGATATCATCCTTACTCTTAACTTCATCCTGTACCGAACGTGGAACAAAATTAACAGGCTTAAGAAATGCACCTATATTGATGATATATGTTGGAATAGTTACTGCTTCTACATATGTCTTCTTATCCGTAACTACGCCGGCAAGCTCATCAATTGATTCAATAGGAAGCTTAAGTTCATTAGTGAACAGCTCCTTGAATCCAAGCATTGTTGTAGCATTACCGATTATATATGCTTTCTCTATAGGACGGTTGGAATTACGTGTAACATAGTAATCGAGAATACGGTTTACGTTAGTTACAAGATAATTAAGTGACTCCGTTACAGGGTCTCCGTCAAAGCTTGCATGAATAAGCTGCTGATCCTGAAGCATCTTAAGTGCAGGGTCATACTTTATCCTCATGCTGTCCATAAGTGCATTAACGACAACCGACTTACCGTAAGGTATCGTTCTCTGTAACTGAAGTACATTATTATCAAGAATATTAACTATAGTCGCGTCATTCTCGACCTGAATAACGATACTTGGCGAATTATCTACCTGAAGCTTAAGTGTCTGATATGTTGAGTTACCTACATAGTCAATCGCCTTAACTTCAAGTCCGAGTGAACCGGCAAGATCGTAATATGCATTAATCATTGCCTCAGGCATCGCCATTACAAGCACTTTTATCTTAGTATCCTGATTCTCATATTCTAACTTCTCAAGGACTTCAAAGTTGATAATATATTCATCAAGATTAACCGGGAAATATTCTGACGCATTCGTCATAATAATATCTGCAATCTTATTATTCTTAACATTAGGAATAATTACCTCTTTGGTTGCCACCTTAGAAGATGCAATTGAAAATATTGCCTTCGTACTCTCCATTCTGTTCGAGTCAATAGCAACCTTGATAGCCTTTGCAAGCTCTGCTCTGTCTCGTATTGTACCATCATTGTAACATCTTGGTGGTGTTGGAACTGTGACTGCCTTATGAATCGTAGTCAGCTTATTGTTCTTCCTGGACAACTCACAGATTTTGATATATTCATTGTTAATGGATATACTGAGAGTCCTATTCCCTTTATTGGCCATTATGTATCCTCCCTCGCCACTTATAATCAGTGTGGCATATTATTATGTCGGACTTGCGCCCATATTTTTTATATTAACTGTCCGTCCGGACTGCAAAAGATGCTTACTTATAACACATCAGTGCTTAATCCTGACTTATTAATGACAGTATATTTCAGATTCATATACGGAAAATATTCTAAAGACATCTTAACTAGAATATCAGGTTAATATACCATTGTATAAATGTATTGCCCCACAATGCCGCAATCATAATTCCCGCAGCAAGATAAGGTCCGAATGCAAGCATGTGATTATCCCCGCTCATGCGCATTCTCACAGAATGAATAACTGCACCGAGAATGCAGCCAATTAGAAATGCCAGTATAATGCATTTCCATCCAAGAAACAGACCTGCCGCTGCCATAAGCTTAATATCACCGCCGCCAAAACAGTCAGCGCCAATTATAAGTCTTCCGGCATACAGACAAATCAGCATAAATATACTTACAGCAAAAAATCCGATTATGTGTTCCCACAATCCCATCGGATAATCTATTATTGTCTTAATCAGACCAAGCACTCCGATTGTAACATTAAGACCAAACGGAATCTCATATGTACGCCAGTCAATAACAGCTATTGCCAGCAGAATAGTGAACAAAAGGCAAGTTAATATGCTGGTCCAAGTTAACCCCAGATTAGCGAATATAAACACATACCCGAACCCGTTGGCCGCCTCGACCAAAGGATATTGTGCCGATATTCCGGCACCGCAGTGCCTGCATCTCCCCCTCAGAATAATGTAGCTTACCAGTGGTATGAGATCATACCACTGGATTTGGCTGCCACATGTCATGCAGTGAGACCTGTGTGTTGCGATATTCTCTTTTAACGGAAGTCGGCATATAAGCACATTAGAGAAACTTCCTATGACTATTCCGTAAAGGAATATTATTACATACAGGATAAACTCTGCCAGCATATTATTGTTACCTTTTAATAGAATTTATTACTTAGATACCATATCTACCTTATTCTTTGGAGCGTTTACTACAGTTCCTGTTGAATCATAAACACCTACTTCTACAGCACCTGACTCAGCTACCTTAATCTCAAGAGTACCGCTTGTTCCAGCCTTTGATGTCATCTTAGTATCACCTGTAATGATTGTAGCAAATTCTGATGCAAGTGTTGAATAACCTGAGAATGCAAGGTTAGAACCAGCAGCACCTGTTGCTACAGCAGCGCCTGATGCTGCAACAGCTTCTGAGTAAACCTTCTCATCAGCCATAGCTGTTACTACTGCCTGACGGATTGAATCAAGGTTCTGAAGATCCTTTGACTCTCTTGACTTCTCAATGTTACCGATAAGTGTAGGAGCAAGCACACCTACAAGTACTGCCATGATGGCAATAACTACGATAAGCTCTACAAGTGAGAAACCTTTGTTGTTCTTCTTTGCTTTCTTGAATCTCTTCATAATTAAAATCCTCCATATACCCTTATGTATTTGTTATTTATTATAATCCCCTCACAGGCCGCCGGGTAAACGGCCGGGGAATATAATCTGAATTATCTGAGTGCGAACAGCTTACGCCTGCCCGACTCATCCGTGTAAGTATATGTGCTGTCTCCGGTCACATATTCACACACTATCGGATGACCTCCCTGAGTCTTGGTCACAAGAGTCTCAACCGTGCCATTCCTGCTTATTCTTACGTACACTTCCGCATTCCCTGCCACCCTGCTTACAGGTCTGAATGCATGGTGTGTGGCAAATCCCAGGGATGTATTAAGATATCCGCTCAAAGCAGAACATCTCTCATCACGTCCTATCATAAGGTCTTCAAGTGTAATGTCAATTGCATCATCACCGTCCCTTATCTGATTCTCTATCGTGAAGTCATTGTCCATGGCTTCTTTGATAATATCAGCAGCTTCATTAAGCATGTTTATGTCACGCAGTTCTCTTTTATATTCAAGTGAACGCCACCAGAATGTTCCTGCTGCCATAACACACATTAATATAATAAGCAGTACCGCCAATATTGTTCCTATAGCTGATAACTTTCTGTTACCGTGAACATCTTTCATATATTATCCAAGTGTTGAATACAGAGTAATCATCGGCTGGTAGATTGCAAGTACAAGTGCGCCGACTACTACTGCCATTACAATAATAATCATAGGCTCCATAAGTGCCGTTACAGACTGTGTTGCCAGTTCAACTTCCTCATCATAGTAATTGGCAACATTGGTAAGCATATCCTCAATGTTACCTGTCTCCTCACCTATACCTACCATATGTACAAGCATAGCAGGAAAAAGTCTTGTAACACCTATCTGCTGTGAGAATCCCATACCGAGTGCAACACCGCTGCGGACCTTCTGTAATGCATCCTTGAATAACACATTATCCATAGTTCCGGCTGCTATCTCTATTGCACTAATCATTGGCATACCTGCTGAAAGAAGCGTTGACATTATACGTGAGAATCTCGCACATGCTGTCTTAACTGTAAGGACACCGAATACAGGTATCTTAATCTTAATCCTGTCAATCACATGCCGTCCGGCATCAGTCTTATAGTATGACTTATACGCAAATACAATACCTGCTACTATAAGAATCAGCAGCCACCACTTATCAAGTATAAAGTTACTCATGTTAATTACCATAACTGTCATAAAAGGCATCTCAGCATCAAGGCCTTCAAACATATCCATGAAGTTAGGAATTACGAACATCATCATTGCTATAACAACACCAATCATAACTACAATAAGTATGATAGGATATATCATGGCTTTCTTAACCATACCCGATATCTTGGCATCCTTCTCGAACTGGATAGCCATTCGCTCAATTGCAGTCTCAAGACTTCCTGATGCCTCACCGGCAGCAACCATGCTGACAAGCAGTGATGGGAATATATCCCCCTCTGACCTCATTGCACTTGAGAGTGTCTCACCCTTCTCAACATTACTCTGTACGTTCTTGATTGCAGCCTTAAGCTTCTTATTCTCAGTCTGCTCACTCATCATGCTGAGTGCATTGATAACATTGACACCGGCCTTGATGATACTGGAAAACTGGCGGCAGAACACACTTAAGTCTCGTACCTTAACACCTTTTTTGCCAAATGAGAAATTGATATCCTTATCAAGAGCACTCTGCTTGCCTATGGACATAGGTAACAGTCCCTGGTCCTTAAGGCTCCTGGCAGCGTCTTCTCTTGTCTCGGCTACAATACTACCCTTTTTCTCTTTGCCATCAGCGCCAACGGCTGTATATGAAAAAGTCTCCATTACCTCTCTCCCCTTAACTTATTGAATACTATATCATACATATAACATAATATTCACAGATTGTTCATAAAAGTATATTAACACACAGCTATTGTTATTTCTAGTACTTTTTATCAAAAAGATGAATATTTTGTTAATTTTTTTGTATCTAATTCACAAACAGTTATTTATTTTCAAATCTCTCACTCTGCGCCTTAATCAGTTCAACATCGTCAAAGTAATTAATCTTCATCGCATCCCTTACTTCATGAAGTGTCTGTGCAGCAGTCTCACGTGCAGCCTCACTGCCCTTCTTAAGGACTTCATATACATATGGTATATCCTTCTGGAATTCCTTGCGGCGGTTTCTTATCGGCTCAAGCTCTTCCTGCATAACATTATTAAGGAACTTCTTAACCTTAACATCTCCAAGCCCGCCTCTCCTGTAATGCTCTTTCATCTCCTCAAGATCGGCATAGTCTGTGCAGTATCTTGCAAAATGTTCAGGTCTGCTGAACGCATCAAGATATGTGAACACTGTATTACCTTCAATCTTACCCGGATCTTCGATTCTGATATGCTCAGGATCAGTATACATGCTCATTACCTTCTTCTTAATATCCTCAGGCTCTTCCGAAAGATAGATGCAGTTGCCCAGTGACTTGCTCATCTTAGCCTTGCCATCTATACCCGGGAGTCTTAAGCATGCTTCATTATCAGGAAGGAGAATGTCAGGATCTGTAAGCACTTCTCCATATGTAGAATTAAACTTATGAACAATCTCCTTTGTCTGCTCAACCATAGGCATCTGATCCTCGCCTGCCGGCACCGTTGTTGCTTTAAAAGCTGTTATGTCTGACGCCTGGCTTATCGGATAGCAGAAGAAGCCTGTCGGTATACTCGCCTCAAAATTACGCATCTTAATCTCATTCTTAACCGTAGGATTACGCTGTAATCTTGACACAGTAACAAGATTCATATAGTACATCGTAAGCTCGCACAGCTCAGGTATCTGTGACTGGATAAATATTATGGACTTAGCCGGGTCAAGACCACATGCCATATAATCCAGTGCAACCTCAACAATATTCTGTCTTACTTTTTCAGGGTTATCTGCATTGTCTGTAAGAGCCTGTGCATCAGCAATCATTATATATACCTTGTCATAATCTCCTGAATTCTGCAGTTCAACTCTTCTTCTAAGTGAGCCTGCATAATGCCCCACATGAAGTCTTCCTGTCGGTCTGTCACCTGTTAGAATAATCTTGCCCATATCTGTCCTCATTTCTATATATTATTGTATTACATTAACCGGTTTAAGATAACTTCCATATACAAATCCGGTACATCCCCTGTACCTAATAAGAACCCATCCGCCTATATTCTCCGCCAGCACTTCACATTCACTGCCTTCCGGAAGCCACCCGGCAATACTGCCGCCGTTGTCCGGAGCTTTTCTTATTGTAAGTGTCGGCTTTGTGCCAACTGCCATGTACAGCGTATTGTAATCCTGATTAAGCATTGGCGAATCCGTAATCTTTTCAGCCACGGCTGACGCAGCTGTTGTTGCAGCCTGCTCTTTTGTATGCTGTGTTTCCTGTGCCTGTCCGGCAGATATCTGTTGTGAAGCGTCGTTCTTAACAGCATCTGTTTCTATTAAAACCTTAATATTGGCATCTGTCGTATTCTCTGATACTACAATATCTTCCGCATGTGAGCTTTCTTCCTGAATATATTCTTTCTGAATATATACATCAGCCTGGACCGTCATCTCCTGCTCTGGCACAGTAACAGTCTCATTCTTCAGGAATACTGCTATAGCTGTAATTGCTGCCACAATGTACACAGCGCCTGTCATTGTAAGCAGTGTCTTTCTTCCCATCAGGCATTATCCCTTCGCTGCCTGATCTCATCATGTGTCTTTTCAATCTCTTCCTTAAGGCATCCTTTTCTTTCTCTCAGGCGTTCTTTGCGCTGTATCTGCATATATTCTTCTCTCTCATTAATAAGAGACTGTATGCTGTCCGCCTGTATCATCATAACACGGAGCATTAGAATGCCATGTATGAGAAGAAGCACTATTGCTATCAGTGTCCACTCTCTTCCTGCCCCGAGCATTATTAACCCTGCCACAAAACACACTGCTGCAATCAGAAGTGTTATTCGTTCAGACTTTTCAAACCCCTTAAGCTGCTTCATTATTATCTGAGTGATAACCTCCCATATTTTTTACGAAATTCTTTCCTGGCTCTGCTTCTTGCCGGCGTGCGGTATACAGTACCTACTTTGTTGTATACCCAGTATCCGCCTATTCCACACTTTTCAATAAACTTAGTATAGAAATGGTACAGTTTTATGTATGCCTGTCCACCAACCTCTGTCTTCTTTCCGGCAAGGATGTAATCTATGAGGTCATTATTACTTCTTATATCCTCTTCAAATATTGTATATACCGTGCCCATATCTTTAGCCACATGGGAATCAGAGCCTGCGATTCCCGGCTTATTAAACTTCATTGCAAGAATCCCTGCAAGATTATTACTGAGCAGATTTGTTTTCCCGTTAAATGTCTCTACGAAATCAAAATTCTCCATTAAGTGAGGGTTCTTCTTGCCCTTATGTGTCTTCATGAAAGCATAATATCCGTTACCATAAGGATGTGCCGGTCCTATTATCCCTCCCATTTCATGAACAGCTTTCTGCAGATGCTCAACAGATAAGCCCCTCGCTTCAAATATTCTTGACTTTGCCCCATCCGGAAGCACAATCAGCATATGACCGCCATTATGTGTATCATACTCAATTCCCCTGAGTACAGTAAAATGCCTGTCCGGTCCCAGGCTTGCTTCTATCTTGTCTCTGACTGTAAGCCAGTTATCATAGCCTCTATATGAATTATGATCTGTAATCATCATACCATCGTAGCCCAGTTCCATAAGCCTGCTGACGTATTCTTCCATCGTAGCAAAAGCATCCAGAGAGCCTTCCTTAGTATGACAATGCATGTCCATCTTCATTATGCCATCCCCTTTGCCTTACAAGCCTTAGCTTGTGTAAAACAAATCCGGACCTGCAACGCAGGTCCGAATCCGTATGTAAATCTGCCTGAAATAAGCAATTACTGTGGCTGCTTGCCAATGTAAGCAAGGATACCACCGTCAACATAAAGAATGTGGCCGTTAACCGCATCTGAAGCTTCTGAAGCAAGGAATACTGCAGGACCTGCAAGTTCTTCCGGCTTAAGCCATCTGTTAGCCGGTGTCTTAGCACAGATAAACTGATCAAATGGATGTCTTGAGCCATCAGCCTGACGCTCTCTAAGAGGTGCTGTCTGAGGTGTCTCGATGTATCCAGGTCCAATACCGTTACACTGAATGTTGTACTGGCCGTACTCTGAACAGATGTTACGTGTAAGCATCTTAAGACCACCCTTAGCTGCTGCATATGCAGATACTGTCTCACGACCAAGCTCTGACATCATTGAGCAGATGTTGATAATCTTACCATGTCCTCTTTCGATCATTGAAGGAATAACTGCCTTTGATACGATGAATGGAGCGTTAAGGTCAACATCGATAACCTGTCTGAACTGCTCTGCTGTCATCTCGATCATTGGGATTCTCTTAATGATACCGGCATTGTTAACAAGGATATCAATAGGGCCGACTTCCTTAGTAATCTTCTCAACGAGTTCATTAACAGCTGTCTCGTTAGTAACATCACATACATATCCGTGAGCATCAATACCTGCTTCCTTGTATGCTGCAATTCCCTTATCAACAAGTTCCTGCTTAATATCGTTGAATACGATTGTTGCGCCTGCCTTTGCCATGCCTGAAGCGATAGCAAAACCGATACCGTAAGATGCACCTGTTACAAGAGCAATCTTACCCTCAAGTGAAAAATTAACTGACATTTTTCAAATCTCCTTTTCTTAATTTTATAAATGAATTCCAATGTATGTACATCAGAAAAACATTATCTTAAGTCCTTAATATCTACTCCGTCCATATCATCGAAGTCCTGATTCTCGCCAACCATACCCCAGATGAATGAGTATGCATGTGTAGCTGAAGCTGAATGAATTGACCAGCTAGGTGAGATTACTGCCTCTTCATTGTGCATAATGATATGACGTGTCTCTGTCGGCTCACCCATATAGTGGAATACTGCTGCATTCTCAGGTACTTCAAAATACAGATATACTTCCATTCTTCTGTCATGTGTATGACATGGCATTGTATTCCATACACTACCCGGCTCAAGAGATGTAATACCCATCTCAAGCTGACAGCTCTCTACCTGTCCCGGAAGGATATACTTGCGGAGGATTCTGTGGTTAGCATCCTCAAGTGTACCAAGCTCAAGCTTATTCTGAGGAAGGATGTCCTTCTCAGGGTCAATGAATACTGTAGGGTATGTCTTATGTGCCGGAGCACTGTTGAAATAGAACTTAGCAGGATCTGAAGCATCTGCACTTGCAAATGTAATCTCCTTAGCTCCCATTCCTACATACATACCGTCTCTGTACTTGAACTCATAAGCCTTGCCGTCTACTGTCACAGTACCCTTGCCGCCGATATTGATGATACCCATCTCACGTCTCTCAAGGAAATACTTAGCTCTAAGCTCGGCACCTGCCTCAAGTGTCAGTACCTTATCTGTTGGCATTGCTGCACCAATTATAATTCTGTCAATCTGACTGTAGATTGTCTTAATCTCGTTAGCATTAAAGAGATCCTGCACAAGAAAATCATGTCTCAAGCGTGCAGTATCATATGTCTTCACATCTACGGGATTAGCTCCTGGTCTTACTTCCATCGTATCTTCCTCCTAATAATTTACATTACTTTAAGAATAGCATATTTGAGCAATATTTTCAAGAGTATGCACTTTGTAGTTTGAATATCCAAAAAATACTTTAATTAAGTCTGTATATTTCAACCGGACGTGCAAACACTACGTCCGTCCCAACTAATTCACATTTTGACACACCTTCAAGATTACGGTAAAAATCAATGTAATCATCTTCTTTGTATCTGTTATATATATCAATATCCTCAATCTGTATTTTACCTTCTTGCTGATATAAGTCACCTCTGTTCATATCGGATGTATCAACAATAAGATATAATGGCTTTGTCATATCAATTGAATCAAGCCTGTAGTCGATGTTCATAGCAGAATCGTATGATGTTGCAAAATATTTTTCAGTATCGCCTATCTCATTCGTAAAACATATTAAAAGCCATTCCTTGCTGAGTAGAATAATCGAATTTGCATCACTCTCAATATTTTTCAGACTCACACCTGTTTCCTGGTGTTTCTGGTAATAATTATTATGGGATAAAATATTACTAAGCACACAGAACAGCATGCATATCATACAGCACACAATTCTAATTGCTTTCTTATCTTTTATCCATACAGCTACACTTGTAACAGCTGCCACAAACAGAATTGCAAGCATCGGATATGCAATAAATGCATACCTGTTAGTAAATATGCCCATTCCATAGACTGATGTTCTTATAGAATCCATGAATAATATAAAGCACACTGTGACTGCCATTACAAGATATGTGTATTGCGGATGTTTTACTTTATTCCACACAAGCTTTGCTGCATCAGATACTTTTGCCAATATTTTCTTAAGCCACGTCTCATTTCTGAACACAAATATCAATGGCACCACAAAAAAAGCTGCTATCACAATTCCATATCCGATATACGTCAAAGTCATTGTATGCCATATTGAAGTATGTACACCGAATATATCATTTGTGATAAACGCCCAATAGTATCTCAGCTGCATATCTTTAGGATACATCTTCATTGCATAATCATACTCACTCGTCGGCATAAACAGATTATATATCGTTCTCGGATACAGTGCCACCGATGCCGCAAAAGCCCCAAGCAGTGTGAATCCATACTTGAACATCAGTCTGAATCTCTTTGTAACAAGATAATAAAGGCAATACATTGCAGTAATCGCAAATGCCGCAACCACCGCAAGGTGAAGCGTCAGGAATCCCAACAGGTTAAATACGAGCAGTTTTATAAGAAGCTTTTTGTGTGTCTCCTTATTGTCCCTGTTATTATACAGTTCACTCGCATAATACAACGCAATCACTGTAAGCATTGTTCCCGGAGCATAGAATCTTATATATGTAAATATCTCCTGTGCTCCCATTGTGAACCCAAAGAAAGCAACCGAAAGAAGTGACGCGTACTCTTTTTTTGTTATACTGTATGTAAGCTTATATACGAATATCTGTGTCACAACAAAGTACATCATATTAAGCGCAAATCCGTACCACATAGACCATTTATCCACAAAGAAAGAGCATATCAGGTGCATCATCATATATGACAGCGGCGGATTATAGTCATTGCTTGAATTCATATATGCCGACTTATAATCGAATATCTCATCTCTGCTTACGGTAATATATTCCTTAAGATGCTTTGATTCAATCCACTCATTCGTTTTAGTAGGAATAAGCACATTGCCATCATATCTGTATTCATTCCATGCTGCATTGCCTATTCCATACTCCCACAGTTCATCAGAGTGAAATCCCTGCTTATTGGCAGCAAACATGCAGGTCAGATATATGACCTGCACAGCTATCATGCACGCAAGAATTACATATTCTCTCTTAATGCTTCTCAACCACTTCATAATCTACTCTCCCTCTGTATTATATTAGGTGTCCTGCCTCAACATTATAATGTAATATCTTACCATAATACAGATATAAAATCTAGCCATTCTCATGCGGAAGTCTCAGCCTGAACAGCTTTCTCTTAAGCCTCTTCCACCTGAACGGCACAAGCGGATAAAGATAACTCTTGCCAGATATAGTATTGTTAAATGCAAGCATGAGAATCCATATGACAATCCCCGCAGCAAAGCCCCACAGGTCGAAGAATGCCGTAAGAATGAGCGTTACTATTCTCACAAACTTAAGCGCATACCCCATCTCAAAGCTTGCCTGTGAATAAGTTGCAACCGTCACAACCGCCATGTAAAGCATTGCCTCAGGGCAGAACCAGCCGGATGATACGGCATACTCTCCCACAACGATACCGGCAACAATACTCAGCGGTGTTGACATCATTGTCGGCGTATTCACCGCCGCAAGACGCAGACCGTCTATACAGAACTCAAGAAGCAGCAGCTGCAGAAGAACTGGCACCTCTACGTTTTCAGAAATCTTAATAAAATCAAGCCATTCCGGTATCCATGACGGATTATTAATAAGAAGGAGCCAGAATGGCGTAAGCAGAACTGTGACAATTGTAACGATGAATCTCGACCACCTCAGATAAGTTCCCACTACCGGAGGAAAATAGAAGTCATCCGCCTCTTCAAGGACATCAAAGACGCTCGTCGGAAGTATCATTGCTGCAGGCGAATTATCAACGAACACAACCACGTTGCCGTCAAGCACTGCCGCAGCCGCTGTGTCCGGTCTTTCCGAATATTTGAACTTAGGAAATGGATTTATCCAGCTTTTTTCCAAAAGACATTCCGCAAGGCTCTGGACATTCATAGTAAGCGATTCAACCTTTATAGACTCAATACGTTTTTTGAGCTGCTTTACAAATCTTTTATCAACCTTATCCTCTATATAGCAAAGCACAATATCTGAACGTGAGCGTTCCCCAACACCAAGTATCTCCGCTGAGAATAGCGGGTCTCTTATTCTTCTCCTCACCAGAGCCACATTAAATACAAGTGTCTCAACGAAGCCATCCCTTGAGCCTCTCATCACACGGTCTTTCCATGGCTCATCCACACTTCTTGCGGGATATGTTCTCCCATCAATAGCAATTCCGACATCAAAGCCATCTATAAATACACACGTTATTCCCGACAGTATTGCTGTCACAGCCTTGCCAGCGTCATCAATCTTCTCAACTTCCGCATATGGCATTCCGACCTTGAGGAATGTATACACATCCTTTACATCATTCTCTTTCAGTCCCATAAAAAACTGCATAAGCTTATGCATAAGATCTTCCTGCAGGAAGCCGTCAACAAAGAAAAATCCCGCCATCTTCCCACCAATATCGACAGTCCTGTACAGAATATCAAAATTGTAGTCCATTCTCAGCTTTTGCTGCATAAGCTTCACGTTATCTGCTGCATTTATACTAAAATCCCTCATTGTGCCATTCTCCATTTCACTATATGAACTCTGCATGAATTGACGGCATCAGCCGTCTGTGCCGTTTTATATAGAGCTAGTATGCACAATGTCTGTCATTAATATACAAAAAAACAGGCACCATACAAGTGTATATATCTATCACCTGTACAGTGCCTGTCATCCATCATGCAATCATATCAGACTGCATAACAACGTTATTACTGCTGACTCTTCTTAAGGAGTGTCTCGTACTTCTTCTTAGCATTAGCTTCTGCCTCTGAGAACAGCTTCTCTGCTCTCTCAGGATTCTGCTTCTTAAGGTTGATGTAACGGTTCTCTCCCATGATGAAGTCTCTGTATTCCATTGTTGGAGCCTTGCTGTCAAGAACGAATGGATTCTGTCCTTCTGCTTCCCTACGTGGGTCGAATCTGAACAGGTTCCAGTATCCTGACTGAACTGCAAGCTTCTCTTCCTCAATCGCCTTAGCCATACCCTTACGGATACCATGGTTGATACATGGAGCATAACCAATTATGATTGAAGGTCCGTTGTAGCTCTCAGCTTCCTTGATTGCCTTAACACACTGAGCCATATCAGCACCCATAGCAACCTGTGCAACATAGATGTAACCATAGCTCATTGCAATTGCAGCAAGATCTTTCTTCTTAACATCCTTACCTGCAGCAGCGAACTGTGCAATAGCACCAAGGTTAGTAGACTTAGAAGCCTGTCCGCCTGTGTTAGAATAAACCTCTGTATCGAATACGAATACATTAACATCCTTATGAGCTGCAAGAACATGATCAAGTCCGCCGTAGCCGATATCATAAGCCCATCCGTCACCACCGAGAATCCACTGTGACTTCTTTGAAAGGAATTCCTTCTCTGCAAGAACTTCCTTAGCCTTATCGCATCCGCACTTCTCAAGTGCAGCAACAAGCTTATCTGTAGCTGCTGAGTTAGCTTCGCCGTCTTCGTATGTTGCATAGTACTCTTCGATAGCTGCCTTAATATCAGCATCATCTGTATTAGCAAGGATATCATCAAGCTTATTCTTAAGTGAGCTGCGGAGTGCATCAGCACCAAGCTTCATACCAAATCCAAACTCTGCATTATCCTCGAATAATGAGTTAGCCCATGCAGGTCCCTTGCCGGCCTTATTAACTGTATATGGAGTTGAAGGTGATGAACCTGCCCAGATTGAAGAACAACCTGTTGCATTGGCAATCATCATTCTGTCACCACAAACCTGTGTGATAAGCTTAGCATAAGGTGTCTCACCACATCCTGCACATGCACCTGAGTACTCAAGCAATGGCTGTCTGAACTGTGATCCCTTAACTGTAGCAACCTTGAACTTCTCAAGCACATCCGGCTTATCTGATACAGTAAGTCCGTAATCAAAGAACTTCTGCTCATCCATCTGTGACTCAAGTGGAGCCATCTTAAGTGTATCAGCCTTGTTATTGCCAGGGCAGACATTAGTACATGAACCGCATCCTGTACAGTCAAGAACTGATACTGTCATTGCAAAGTAATATCCAGGCATACCTGTCATTGCATGAACCTTCATGCCTGCAGGAGCTGCATTCTTCTCTTCCTCATTCATAACAACAGGACGGATTACAGCATGTGGACATACATATGCACACTGGTTACACTGAATACATGATTCTGAATTCCAGCATGGAACATCTACTGCAACGCCACGCTTCTCATAAGCTGCTGTACCCTGTGGGAATGTACCGTCGATAACATTCTTGAATGTAGATACAGGAAGCTTATTACCCTCACATGCATTGATTGGCTTCTGGATATTGTTAACGAAGTCAAGAACCTCAGGTCTTCCTTCTGTTGCAACAGTAGAGAGATTCTCATCCTTAGCGTTCTTCCACTCTTCAGGAACAGGTACTTCAACAACTTCTCCGGCACCTCTCTCGATAGCCTCAAAGTTCATTCTTACAACATCTTCACCCTTCTTAGCATATGAATGCTCTGCTGCTGACTTCATGTAGCCAATAGCCTCATCCTCAGGAATGATGTTAGCAAGCTTGAAGAATGCTGACTGAAGAATTGTATTGATACGTCCGCCAAGTCCGATCTCCTTACCAAGCTTAATACCATCGATGATATAGAACTTAACATTATGCTCAGCCATATATCTCTTAGCCTGTCCAGGAATGTGATCTGCAACCTCTTCAGGTGACCACTCACAGTTAAGAAGGAATGTACCGCCATCCTTAACATCCTGAACCATGTTATACTTGCTCATGTATGCAGGGCAGTGACATGCAACAAAGTCAGCCTTATCAATAAGGTATGTAGACTTAATAGGTGACTTACCAAAACGAAGGTGTGATGTTGTAACACCACCTGACTTCTTAGAATCATAATCAAAATATGCCTGTGCATACATATCTGTATGGTCACCGATAATCTTGATTGAGTTCTTATTGGCACCTACTGTACCATCTGCACCAAGTCCCCAGAACTTACATGATGTTGTTCCGGCCGGAGCAGTATTAGGATTCTCTGTACGTGGAAGTGAAAGGTTAGTAACATCATCCACAATACCGATTGTAAAGTTCTTCTTCTCTGTATTGTTGTATACAGCGATGATGTCTGCAGGAGTTGTATCCTTAGAACCAAGTCCGTAACGTCCGTTAAGAACTGTAACATTAGCGAACTTAGAATCCTTAAGTGCTGCAAGAACATCAAGATAAAGTGGCTCACCGATTGAACCAGGCTCCTTAGTTCTGTCAAGAACATTGATTACCTGTACTGTCTCAGGCATTACTGCAAGCAGATGCTTAGCTGAGAATGGACGATACAGACGAACCTTGATAGCACCAACCTTCTCACCCTTTGATACAAGATACTCAATTGTCTCATCGATAGTATCACAAACTGAACCCATAGCGATGATAACCTTTGTTGCATCAGGAGCACCAACATAGTTGAATGGCTTGTAATCTGTGCCAATCTTGGCATTAACCTTGTTCATGTACTCTTCTACGATATCAGGGATTGCTTCATAATATGGGTTAGAAGCTTCTCTTACCTGGAAGAAGATATCAGGGTTCTGAGCTGAACCGTGAAGTACAGGATGCTCCGGATTAAGAGCTCTCTTCTTGAATGCAGCAACTGCATCCATATCACACATTTCCTTAAGGTCTTCGTAGTCCCACATCTCAATCTTCTGAATCTCATGTGATGTACGGAAACCATCGAAGAAGTGAACGAATGGAACACGTCCCTTGATAGCTGCAAGATGTGCAACTGCACCAAGGTCCATTACTTCCTGAACACTTGAGCTGCAAAGCATTGCAAAACCTGTCTGACGACATGCATAGATATCCTGGTGATCACCAAAGATTGAAAGTGCATGGCTTGCAAGTGCTCTGGCTGATACATCAATAACGCCAGGGAGCAGCTCACCTGCTACCTTATACATATTAGGGATCATAAGAAGAAGTCCCTGTGAAGCTGTATAAGTTGTTGTAAGTGCACCTGCTGCAAGAGCACCATGGAATGCACCTGAAGCACCACCTTCTGACTCAAGCTCGAATAACTTAACAGTGTCTCCGAAGATGTTCTTTCTTCCCTGTGTTGCCCACTGATCTGTATAATCAGCCATTGGTGAAGAAGGTGTGATAGGATAGATGGCAGCTACTTCTGTGAACGCATAAGATACGTGAGCGGCAGCTGTGTTACCATCCATAGTTTTCATTTTTCTTGCCATGAATGAATACCTCTTTCTTTCTTTATTAATAGAAATTATTCATTTCTGTTAACCTTATTTTATTATCAATAGCCTAAAAAGTAAAGCACATAATGAAAATTTTCGTCAATTTTAATAAATGCGTGTCGTATACAAAAAACTTGTTAAACCTTTGTCAAATTTTCCGTTCTTTCTGCATCATTTCTGCATCATTCCGTTTTCCAAAACACGTCATGCAGTACGCAAACATTGCAAAAAAGAATACCACAAGTCCCCTGAACACAAAGAACCAGTGCACTATCGTATGATTTGCGACAACACAATACCACGCTATCGGCAGCAATGCTATAAATCCAAATATAAGCAGATTCTTTTTTCTCTTCAACTGCTCATTTCTATAAATAATCATAAGTATAAATGAAACAGCTATAATTGCTCCCATAATTGCCAGTACATAATCAACACATGCTGTTTTGAATGGATTTTCAATCTTTTCAAAGAAAAATATCTTTTCATTTATCATATATCCCATGATTACATTTTCATGCATATTGCCGCTTCTGTAATTAATCTGGTTAATAGCATTATCAATAACATTCCTGTGAAGAATAACAGAGCCTGCAGCCCATTTGCCTGCCCACATAAGGCCATACCCCATTGCCCATGAGACGCAGCATTTAAAAAGCACATATAATTCATCTGTAAGCTTTTCATTCTTCATCATAATCGCGCATATCGTAAGTGGCACTCCGAGCGATGCCACAGGATATGTGAGGAAATCAAAAAACGCGGTCATAATTCCCATAACAAGCAGTACTACCGGCATTCTGAAGCTTTCCATTGTAATCCTGCTGTCCAGACACAGCCATATTACACCTATATTCATTATGTAATATATAGAAGAATTCTGCATTGAAAATGGAATAACCCACGGTGACATGCATATGATTGCAGCCATATAAGCAATAAGGTATTTTACCCCGAATCTTCTTGCTACTGCCCATAATGCAGCCAGTGTTACCAGACCTGCAATTATTCCGTTTATAATCCTTATGCCCGAATAATTAAATACCAGCAGCAGCGGGCGGAGGAATAATTTATATCCATGCCAATATCTTGCATATTCCTGCTGATAGTATTCATTCTGTCCATCTGCATATATCACAAGTGCATCTGAAGGCTTTTTATATATATCCGTCGGAAGATAATAGGCAGCATTCATCGCATTATATGCCACGCCTCTGTTCTCATCCGCTGCCACACACTCCGTAAGCATCGTTGCATCCGTATAATTATCAAGTACAGTAATCCACGGATATCTTTTAAACAGCGCCTTATAACTGCCCTCGCTTCTGAATACATCTGCTGACTCGCTGACATGCTTTTTAATTGTGCCGGCAGGCAGGCACTGCACCGCAATCATAATTACTGTGCCGGCAACGACAGCTGCAAGCACGAATATGATATTCTTCAATATCATATTCAAAAAATCTTTAACCCTATTCATATTCTACTCCTTTAAAACTATTTATTATAATTTCCATACTATTATATACTATGTAAGCCTGCTCCTGCAATCCCAATAAAGCTTCCACATAAAGATATTAAAAAAGCCCGGCCGGCGGACTGCACAATATCCGCCAGCTGAGCCTTCATTATCAATCATTCAGCATTTTTATTATTTATTATCAGCACTTTGTAGTCATCAGAACTACATTTTAGAAATCATCCGCACCCTGAAGAGCATCATATCCTGTCTCGCCTGTACGAATCTTAACAACATCCTCGATGTCATGTACGAAGATCTTGCCATCACCGATGTGTCCTGTGTAGAGAACCTTTCTGGCTGTATTGATTACATCAAGCACAGGAACCTTGGCAACTACCATCTCAACCTTAATCTTAGGAAGAAGGTTCATCTCAACCTCAACACCACGATAGTACTCTGTAGCACCCTTCTGGACACCACATCCAAGAACCTGTGTTACCGTCATACCTGTTACACCAAGGTCGTTCATCGCCTTCTTGAGAGCCTCGAACTTAGCCTGCTTCATGATAATCTCAACCTCAGTAATCTTAGCGTCACTGTTGTTGAGTGAAGCCTTCATAGTAACAGGAACTGACTTTTCAACTGTCTCTGAGCCAAGCTCAATTGTCTCACCGCCATCATCAAGGTCATTTGTTGAGAATGCAAATCCTGCATATGCACTTGCCAGTCCATGCTCTGTTGCATCAAGACCTTCAATCTCTTCCTTGGCTGATACACGAAGACCGACTGTGTTCTTAAGCACTGTAAATATAATTACCATACATACTGTTACCCATGCAAGTACTGATACAACACCAAGTATCTGGATTCCAAGGAATCTGAAGCCGCCACCGTAGAAGAGACCGCCATCTGTTGCAAAAAGGCCGACAGCTATTGTACCCCAGACACCGTTACCACAGTGAACTGCTACAGCACCGACAGGGTCATCAATCTTAAGGACCTTATCAAGAAGTTCTACTATAAGTACTACTATAATACCTGCAACTATGCCTGTTACGGCTGCACCGAACGGATCCATCACATCACATCCGGCTGTGATTGCTACAAGACCTGCAAGTGTACCGTTAAGTGACATTGAAACATCAGGCTTCTTATAACGGATCCATGTAAATATCATTGTTGTACATGTTGCAACTGCTGCTGCAAGGTTTGTATTGTAGAAGATAAGACCTGCGCTTACCATAGCTTCATCTGTATCCATTGCAACTGTTGAACATCCGTTGAATCCAAACCAGCAGAACCAGAGAATAAATACACCAAGTGCTGCCATTGTAAGGTTATGTCCGAGAATTGCCTTAGGCTTGCCGTCCTTTGTGAACTTGCCGATACGAGGTCCAAGGAATGCCGCACCGATAAGTGCTGCACATCCGCCTACCATATGTACTGCCGTAGAGCCTGCAAAATCATGGAAGCCAAGCTGTGCAAGCCAGCCGCCGCCCCATATCCAGTGACCTGATACAGGATATACAATAAGTGAAATCAGAAAACTGTAAATGCAGTATGCACTGAACTTTGTTCTCTCTGCCATAGCTCCTGACACGATAGTTGCTGCTGTTGCGCAGAATACTGTCTGGAAGATAACATATGCATACTTTGGAACTCCTGAAGGAAGAACATCTGCATAACTGCCAAGAGTGAACAGATCAATTGAACCAAACAACGGAGATGTACTTCCGAACATAATACCAAATCCAATTATCCAATATACCGGAGTACCGATACAGAAATCCATAAGGTTTTTCATAATGATGTTACCGGCATTCTTAGCTCTTGTCAGACCTGACTCAAGAATTGCGAATCCTGCCTGCATAAAGAATACTAATGCGGCGCCTACAAGCACCCAGATTGTGTTTACTGAACTAAATTCCATAACATAATCCTCCCTGTTTCATATTTATTTGAATGCTGCTCACACATCACTCTCCCACCCTTGGCCTTCAGGCTTCTGGAAATGCACACCTGCCGCGTAGCAGCCGCGGTCATAATCTGCATAAAAAAATGCGTGCAACTTTCCGAAGAAAATTACACGCATTTGTGTTCGCTTTATTCATGTTTATGCACATATAATACATATCCATTTTTAAAAAATATTGAAAAAATCGGACATCATTTTATTGACTTTTAATAAAGTGTTTAGTATTCTTAATAAAACTTCATTTTATAATCACAAAAGCCACATAGACTTGCACTTATGCATTATTCCGCCAAACCGCATATTGCATGGACGCTGTCCGTGTGCAGAAAGCAGTGCATGTATTGAAACAGGAATTAAAATCAGAAGCAGTCATTGAATTCATGGCTTCACAGCCATTCGTCTTCTATCAGCTCAGCCCTATTGCAGATATCACATTTTCAGATGAAGCATTGGAATGTTACGTTGATTTCCGCAGCTCAGATGCATCTGCAATTGCCGGTTCTGTTATACGTTTTATCCCGGATGAGCATGTCATACGCATAACAGCTGATAATCACAGAGAACCCGTATTTATACATACGCTCAGCTCGCCGTCTGATATCAGTCTTGCAGAACTAATGCCGGGTTCCCATATCACAATAACACTGATAAAGCCAGAACATTTCTTCACATCAGATGCTGCCGGGCCTTTGTGCGATATGATGTCGATAATACGTGACAGCCGCGGTGCAGCTTCAGTGGCATTCCTTGCAGATGAATTCGTATACTCAACACGCCATATAACGCGTCTGTTCGACAGGTATCTCGGATACAGTCCCAAGTCCTACTGCCGCATGACCCGCCTGCACTGTGCACTTCGTGAGATACAAAAAAATCCCGGTCAGAGTAATTCTTCATTCATTGAGAATCTCAATTACTCAGACCAGGCTCATTTTCAGAGGGACTTTAAATATTATATGGGAATTACACCCCGCCAGTACATTCACATATTGCGCTTGTCTATATACTGAATCATTCCGGGTCCCAGCTTCTCTGTAGGCCGTGCAATAAATCCGTGTCCTGTATAGAACGTCTCACGTCCCTTGGCACACATAAGATCAAACATCATCTCTGTGCCGTCAGCTGTTATTCCGGCAACATACTCCTTAAGCATACCGAGTATAGTGCTTCCGACTCCGTTATGCTGCGTATTGGGAACTACTATCAGATCCTGCACATAACATATTACTGCTCCGTCACCTACAATTCTTCCCATTCCTGCAGGCTCCCCGTCAATATATGCCGTCACAATGTACAGACTGTTATCAATCGCTTTCTGCGCCTGAGCCCTTGTGAGCTTCTTCCATCCGACACGCTCCCTTAGTCCCAGATATGTGTCCACATCAAGCGTATTCTCTCTATATTCTGTCATTATATATACAAATCCTTGTCATTATATTATTTGAGTGTAATCTTAACCGGGCTCACTCCCTGTCCGCTTAATGACAATGTAAGACTCGATATCTCTTCTGCATTCTTCTCTGATATCATGAATAATACAACAGCCTTATAGTCTTCTCCGGGTGCTATTGTAACATCCGAAAGCGTGTTAAGGTCATTCTTAAGCATAGTTGCGTATTCTGCCACGCCTGCGCCGCCATTAACCGAAAGCTTCATCACGACACCAAGCGGTGCAGTATTGCAGACAATATTACTTCCCGTTGTATTCTTAAGATTGAATTCAACAGCCACAATGTCCTTTCCTGAAATTGCCCTTACAGACAGTGTATCGCTTTCCTCAGGATAATTCTTACCTACAGTGTAACCCGAATATGATATTGTAATCCCGTCAAGATTCATCGCAGCTGCAAGATCTGACATAGACCCCGTTGTCGCAGAGGATGTCGGCTTCTGTCCATGCTGTGTGGCAGACTGTGTAGCTTTCTGTCCTGACTGCGTTGTCTGCTGGCTTCCCGTTGCTGCGCTTCCGGTCGGTCTCTCAAAATTAGTTATATTGTCATTAACTTTTATGTACTTCCATTCATTCTCATAAGAATACTTCATCAGCGTTCCGCCGATATATTCTGCAATAAGGTCATTCTGTTCGGATGTTACCTTCACACTGCTGCCACAGCCGCCGAGCATAAGAGCTGCTGCCGTAAGCGGTATAACCGATGCCTTAAGTGCGGCTTTTTTAATTGTATTTGTTTTCATACAGGAATCCTCATTCTAATCCGTAAAGCTTAATAACCATACTATAATACAAATCTTTCCATACTTTAAATATTATACCATCAGTTATTCATTTTTGCAATCCAGTTCAAACCAGAACTCAACTCCGTTAGAATGGTTAATCACCCCGTATCCGCTGTTGTTTGACTCCATTATTGCCTTTACGATAGAAAGTCCGATTCCGTTACCGCCGTATTCTCTTGTTCTCGCTTTGTCGACCTTATAGAACTTGTCCCATATCTTAGGTATATCCTCTTCCGGAATATTCTTTCCGGTATTAAATACAGATACTCTTACGGCATCCTCATTCTTTTCTATAGCAACCTTTATAACCTTATCAAACTCGCAATGATTAATGGCATTGCTGAAATAATTAGTTACGACCTCCTCAATTTTGTACTCATCCCCCCACACATATACAGGTTCCTTCTGGTCAAATATGACATTTATCCCATTCTGTGATGTTCTTATGCCATTATTGCTGATAACCGACTGTATAAGCTCCGTCACATTGAATCTTTCAATAACAGGCTCCTCATTCCACTCCATCTGGTTAAGTGTAAGAAGCTTCCTGACCATGTCATTCATCTTCGATGCCTCATCCATAATTACATCACAGTAAAAATCCATACTCTCAGGATCGTCGCTTATCCCCTCCTTAAGTCCTTCAGCATACCCCTGTATCAGTGCTATAGGTGTCTTAAGTTCATGTGAAATGTTAGACAGAAATTCCCTTCTGCTCTCGTCTATCTTATTCTTATTCTCTATATCTTTCTGCAGCTCAATATTAGCGCTCTTAAGCTGTGATATGTTGCGCTCAAGCTTCTCTGACATTGCATTAATGCTGTTCCCCAGAAGCCCTATCTCACTCTTATCGTTGCCTGTATATCTGGCTGTAAAATCCATCTCAGCCACCCGCTCAGCAATATTGCTTAGCTCTTTTACAGGCTTTGTTATATAACTTGAAAATACATACGCAACCACTATGCTTGTGCAGCCCACCGCAAGTCCTACATATGCAATAAATCTGTTTGATATCGCAATGCTCTCTTTTATGCTCTGCACAGGCATTCTGAGCATCGCAATATAGTTCTCCGAATTACATCCGGCATAGCTTCCCCATATTTCAATATAATAGTCTCCCATCTTCTTGTCATATGCCTTCTGCACGGTATAATTCTCTTTTTTCTCGATTATATCGATTTTTTCTGAAGGCTTGGCAAAGATACTGTCAACCATTCTGTCCCTGTCATCTACTCCGCCCTGATTCTTTGATGAGTATATGGTATTCCATCCACTGTCAACTATAAAAAGCGATACACCAACAGGATTAGTCACCTTCTCTATTCTGTTACTCATCTCTGATGCATCAATCTCACAATTCTCATACTTTGCAAGAATCTCTCCCACTTCATTATACGCATGCACAATATCACGTTTCTTCTCGTTACTGTAAAATCTCGTTATAAATGTGCTATTTATCGCAAGTATGAGCAGCACAAGTCCTGTGACCATCGCTGCCAGCAGAATCATTATCTTAGTCTTAAGTGAATGATGCATATTATCCGTAACCTCCGTGTCCGCTTTATGCTTATATTTATCCTGATTTTTCACACTATACGGATATAATATACTCCCGGTGTGAACTTAATGTGAATAATGCTGACAGGGAGAACGGAATTCATTCCGCCTCCCTGTCAGCATTAACATTAATTATATATCTACTTATAATCCATAACCAAAAACATCGGTTTAATTGCTACAACCTCGTCATACTCTTCCTGTTCAACAACCACACTTGAATTAAGTGCCTTAAGGTCTTCCTTAAGGATTCTGAGTGCCTCAGGAATCGTATCAGCCCTGCCTTCCCTAAGTATCTCCTGCATTCTCTTAAGCACTACAGGATGTGCGTAACATGCAGGAACCGGAAAATCAGGATACTTTTTAATATATGATTCCATGTCATCGACTGCTTTTAACAGACGTCCTTCAATATACCTTCTGTTATTATGTGATGTTGGAAGAACACTGGCACCGGAAAACAGGAATATCGCTGCAAGTCCGAACAACAGAAAATATACTCCGAGCCCGGCCTGTGTTGCCATGGCATATATTCCATATACAAATGCTGCCACTCCCATAATGGTTATCGCAAGTGCCACCCACTTATATGCCGGATTACTTCTTTCATATACTCTCTTTTTCTTTGCTGACTGGCTGAGATTAAGATACAGATCAGACTTTCCATGCAGATATTTTTCAGCTTTTTCGAGCATTGCTATATCAGCCTTTGCCTCATCCGATATATCTCTTTCCTGCTGTTTAAGAGCAAGCCTTCTCGCCTTCTCATCAAGCTTTCTCTGCGCTTCGGCACTATGTACCGGGATATCCGGGAATTCCTGTTCAATATAAGCAATCAGTCTGTCGACATCTTCCTCATGCTTAAAATTGCACTGTTTTTCCCTGCCGTCATCATATTCAACCACAAGGTAGGGCAGAGAGCCGAACACTCCCTTGCCTGTGAATCCTCCTTTGCTCATGGCAACTCTCTTAAAGATTCTCGATACAGAACTGATAGGTACATAATACTGTCTGTCTATATAGAAACTGTTAAGATATATTGCCTTCTTTCCTACTCCGCATGGTCCGAACTTTCTGCATGCTTTCTTATCACTGACAAGCTCTTCTTCCCGGAGGGCGGTGCTGCCCAGCCTCTGTGGTTTAAATATCATACACTCATCTCCATTCTGCCAACGCTGTTATGTAAATTAATGTAAATAATTATTGATTCATCTCAAATCAATTCTTAGCAGGCTTTGGCTGCTTCTTTGTTGCATATATGAATATTCCGAGGAACAAAGCAGCAAGAACAAGTCCTACCGGATAAGCTATTGTTGTTGAAAGATGGAGACATTCAGGTGCGCAGAAGAAATATGTCATTGAAACTGCACTCATGAATGTTGCAGGAACCGCTGTAATCCAGTAGTTCTTCTTCTCACGGAACAGATACATGCTGGCTGTCCAGAGAACTATCATTGCAAGTGTCTGGTTAGTCCAGCTGAAATATCTCCATACAATTGAATAATCCAGATGTCCTACAAATGCGCCGACTGCAAGAAGAGGAACACAGAGGATAAGTCTCTTGGAGAACTTATTCTGGTCAATCTTGAACCAGTCTGCAAGAACAAGTCTTGCACTTCTGAATGCCGTATCACCTGATGTTATAGGGCATACAATAACACCAATCATTGCAAGTGCAACACCAACGCTGCCCATCGTCTTGATGCAGACATCATATATAGCTGCTGACTGTCCGCTTGCAAGAACTGCACTAAGTCCTGTGCTCAAGCCGCCGCTTACTTCATAGATTGCGCATCCTGCTGCTGCCCAGATAAGAGCTATAACACCTTCTGCAACCATCGCACCGTAGAATACGAAGTGACCCTGCTTCTCAGACTTCATACAACGTGCCATAAGAGGTGACTGTGTTGAATGGAAACCTGATATAGCACCACAGGCAACCGTTATGAACATGAAGCTCCATACAGGAGTTCCCTTTGGATGCATGTTGTAGAAATGTGACCATATCTCAGGTATTGTGAATTCCGGATGAATGAATATACCGAATATAACACCTACCGCCATAATGATAAGGCAGATACCAAACAAAGGATATATACGTCCGATAATCTTATCAATTGAGATAAATGTTGCAATGAAGTAGTAAGCAAGTATTATCCAGAGCCACATCTCTGAACTTGTTAACATTCCTGTCACTCCGCCATTCTTAAGAAGAGTAACTATAAGTCCCGCAGGTCCGACAGCGAATACCGTACCAACCATAACCAGAAGCACGACACTGAATACACGCATTACATTCTTCATTACTCCTCCGAGATAGATACCACATACCTCAGAGATAGATGCACCATCATTACGTTCCGAAAGCATACCTGAGAAGTAATCATGCACACCACCTGCAAATATTGTACCAAATGTAATCCATAAGAATACTACAGGTCCCCAAAGTGCACCCTGCATTGCACCAAATATTGGTCCAAGGCCTGCGATGTTAAGCAGCTGTACAAGGAACAGCTTCCACTTTGGCATTACTACATAGTCTACGCCATCATTAATTCTTACTGCCGGGGTCTCTCTGTCATCCGGTGCGAATGTATTTTCTACAATCTTACCATAGACAAAATACCCTCCAATAAGTAAAGCAAGACAAATAAAGAAACTAATCATAAGAAACACCTCCGATCGAGTATTTTATTTATGCACACATTATAGTACAATTATAAAAATTTTCAATACTTTTTCGACATTTTTTGGTAATTTTTGCGATTTTTTTCTTTACTTGTCCTGTTTCTTTATCCAAACCACACAATTATTATATTTTACACCATTTATCTTACAATTATTTTACAAATATCATACAAATCAAAGCTTTATACTTCAAATTTGTAGCCCATACCCCAGATTGTCTTAATGTATTCTCCCTTCTCTCCCATCTTCTTGCGGAGCTTTTTGACATGTGTATCTATTGTTCTTGCATCTCCAAAATAATCATAATTCCACACATTATTAAGAATCTTCTCTCTTGAAAGTGCGATTCCCTTATTATCTATAAAATACTCAAGCAGCTCAAATTCCTTGAAACTCAGGTCAATCTTCTGACCGTCTATCTTAACTACATGAGCCGACTTATCCATCTCAATTCCGCCAATCTCAATAATCTCTCCGGCATCCTTGGAATATACTCTTCGTATTATTGCATCAACTCTTGCAGTAAGAATCTTCGGGCTGAACGGCTTGGAAATATATTCATCAACTCCGAGTTCAAAGCCCTGAAGTTCGTCACGTTCCTCACCTTTGGCTGTAAGCATTATTATAGGCACTTTTGAATTACGCCTTATCTCCGCGCAGACTTCCCATCCATCCATCTTAGGCATCATCACATCAAGTATTATAAGCGCAATATCTTTGTCTTCGTAAAATATATCAAGCGCTTCCTCTCCGTTGGCTGCCTCTATAACATCATAATTGTTCCTTGCAAGGAAATCATGAACAAGCTTCCTCATTCTGCTCTCGTCATCCACAACAAGTATCTTCATCTTATCCATATCTAACTCCATTCCAATTTTTTAATTGTTCTGTATTTTTGAATTTTACTTCATATTATTGTCGGAAATGTGAAGTTCCTTCTCTTTTTGTTCAATTACTTTCTGTCTCCGGTCAAGTTCTTCCTGCCATGACGAATATTTGTCCTGAAGCTTTGTCTCATAATTGAGTATATTGGGATTGGAGCTTGTCGCAGTTATAGCAATCATAACAATTATAATAATAACAAGTGCGACATTAATTATTACTGACTTGTTAAAACGGCTCTTATACATGAACACTTCACGCTGAAGTTCCTTAACTTTTCCTCTGCTGCTAAGCGCTTCCCTTCTGTCATCCATTGCCTGCTGTGTCTCAACATTAATCGGTATCGGTCTTATCTGTCCATTAGGCACTGCCTTGCTCTTGTAAAGCTGCTGCTGGAGCTTCTTAATGTAATCCATCCCGACAGGAGACCTGAATAACTGCTTATCCAGTATATTGTTATAAAGCCTGTACACCTGTCCTATATCATTATAATCAGCCTTTGATGAAAGATACTTTATTGCCTCAAGTTCTTCCTTTGCAGCATCAGCCTCTTCTTTTGTCTCGAATGTATATCCGCCAACCACAAAGCCCTTTGAATTCTGTTTAACGTCCGTGTTTCCCATAGCTGTACCCTCCATCCGGCATTGCATCATCACATATCAGCATTGCATCATCACATATTATAAACCCACACATAGTCACATATAAAAAATACCGGGCAAATAAGCGCCTGCAGACCATCCTTTTGGTCATGCATCCGTTGTCTTCGCCCGGTCTCCCACAAATGAACAACAGCCTGCTAAGACTGCCTAACCCCTTTGGTTATTCTATTGTTCTTTTGTAAATACAATTTTAACATTTTTCAGGAGTAAAATCAATGCTCATTTGTGCAGTTTTTATAAATTAAGTATTAATTAAACAGTAATTTTGTGGAAAGTCTTCTTACCCTTCTTAAGTACAAGTCCTTCACCTGCGAATCTGTCCTTTGCAATTACCGCGTTAATGTCTGCAATCTTCTCTCCATCGAGAGTAATACCGCCCTGTTCAACCGCTCTTCTTGCTTCTGAACGTGATGCAACAATTCCTGTCTTGTGAACAAGTGTAACAATATTAATTGCGCCGTCCTCAAAGTCAGCATCCTCAAGCTTTGTAGAAGGCATATTAGATGTGTCACCACCGCCTGCGAACAGTGCCTTGGCAGCAGCGTCAGCCTTCTGTGCCTCTTCCTCGCCGTGTACAAGCTTTGTAAGCTCATATGCAAGAATCTCCTTAGCCTTGTTAAGCTGTGAGCCTTCCCAGCTCTCCATCTTCTCAATCTCCTCAAGAGGAAGAAATGTAAGCATCTTGAGACACTTGATTACATCAGCATCGGCTACATTTCTCCAGTACTGGTAGAACTCATAAGGTGTTGTCTTATTGGCATCAAGCCATACTGCGCCTGACTGCGTCTTACCCATCTTCTTGCCCTCTGAATTAAGGAGAAGATTAATTGTCATTGCATATGTGTCTTTACCAAGCTTTCTTCTGATAAGCTCTGTTCCGCCAAGCATATTGCTCCACTGGTCATCTCCGCCGAATTCCATATTACATCCGTACTTCTGGTACAGCATATAGAAATCATAACTCTGCATTATCATGTAGTTGAACTCAAGGAAGCTTAAACCTCTCTCCATTCTCTGCTTATAACATTCTGCCGTAAGCATTCTGTTTACGCTGAAATGCGGTCCAACCTCACGAAGCACATCAACATAGTTCAGGTTCATAAGCCAGTCTGCGTTATTTACAAGAAGCGCCTTGCCGTCTGAGAAATCAATAAATCTTGCCATCTGCTTCTTAAAGCATTCAACATTGTGGTTAATCGTCTCAACCGTCATCATCTGGCGCATATCAGTACGTCCCGAAGGGTCACCTATCATGGCTGTACCTCCGCCAATCAGTGCTATCGGCTTATTGCCTGCCATCTGAAGTCTCTTCATAAGACAGAGTGCCATAAAATGTCCTACATGGAGGCTGTCCGCTGTAGGGTCAAAGCCAATGTAGAATGTTGCCTTACCGTTATTGATAAGTTCCTTAATCTCATCCTCATCTGTTACCTGCGCGATAAGTCCGCGCGCTACAAGTTCATCATAGATTGTCATGTCTTAGTCCTCTTCCTTTTTTAATTCTAAAAAGAGCCCTATCCAAAAGGACGAGGGCTCTTCCCGTGTTACCACCTTTATTCACATACAGCTCACGCTGCATATCTTATCAAGTATTGATTGATGTACATTCATACTCAAAGCAGGTTAACGTCTGCCATTCCGTCATTGCCTAGTTGGTTATTGGTAATCATTATATATTGATACCACCGTTATTGCCGGTCATCATTATCAGCTGTCATCCAATACCGTTCAGCAATGCTGCTCGGGGAGGTATTCATTCCGTACTTTCACTGTGCCTCTCATCAACCGGCTGCTTTCTGTTGCTTCCGATGCGAAATTACTTATTCCCTTCATTGCATTTGTTTATTCAGATATTTTGCATTATACATAATAGGGCTGATTTCGTCAATAGGTTTTTACAGATGGTCAGTCTCATTTTCCTTCTCATCGGATCTGCGCAGCAGATATTTCCTCGTTGCAAACAGACATGCAATTGCAACCACACTTATAAGTGTCTCAACAGGTGAATAATGCTCAACTATCATCTGACGTGCCGTTGCAAACAGAAGTACCTCGATAACAGAGCTTGCTGTATGTCTGCAAAGCATCTTAATAAACTCCGTCGCAACCGCAAGCATAAGAAGCCTGTTAAGGAAATATCCGAGTGCATCAGCATTATTCCACGAAATGTCCGGATTAATGAGATCCATTGCAACACGTGCAATTCCAAGTGCAATAATAATAAATATTATAAGTGATATTACTATCTCTGCAATATACGAAAAATTATATATTCTGTCCTGTATTTTTTTACGCATGGCAATCCTCCGTTCATATATTAAGTATTCGTATCATTATGCTTTCTTATTCGTGCCGCAGCAGCCATTACAACAAGGATTGCCGCAAGCCCTCCTGAAGTATCTATCAGAACATCTGTAAACTGTCCGCTCCTTCCCGGAATAAACAGCTGATGTATCTCATCTGAGGACGCATATAAAAATGTTACCGCAAGCCCCATAACATACAGCATTGCGCCCCGCTGCCCCCATGCATAAAAGCCAATCAGCACAAAACAGGTAAATACCGCATACTCTGTCATATGTGCGCATTTTCTTATCGGGAACTGTAAATCCTCTATCATCCTCTGCCGTTCATAATCATCCTCCGGCGAAACTATATTAACTTTTTCAACAGTCAGGACAATGCATTCAGCCACACGGTTACTCAGCCCCTGTGATTCATTGCCGTCCTGTCCCGAAAAGCTGCCAATCATGACTGCCATTACTATTGCAGGAATCCATGCTGCAATTCTGATTAACCACTTCATATATATCCCCATCCCACAGGCATAATCCGGCTGCAGGCAAATCTGCAATCCGGTCCTCTGCCCGCGTAAAAAAATGTGCATAAAACATGTATCTGCATGCTTTATGCACATTCTGTATCATTATACCGGTCAGATATTATACTGACTGTACTCTTATCATGTTAGTAAGACCGCGTCTTGAAGATGTAGGTGATGTAGCAACACCGCCTGTCATAACTACTGTATCGCCCTCTTCAATGTAACCAGCATTCTCAGCAACATCAATTGCATGCTGGAAAATCATGTCTGATGAACGTTCCTGAGCAGTCTTAAGCGGACGTACACCCCAGTAAAGCTGCATCTTACGAAGTACATCCTCATTAGGTGATGCACCGATGATTGTCTGTGCAGGCTTAAGCTTTGAGATAAGTCTTGCTGTGAAGCCTGACATTGTAGGACAGATAATTGCCTTAGCATTAAGGCTTGCTGCCGTACTTACTGCCGCATTGCTGACAGCGCTTGAGATTCCTCTTCTGCTGTGAAGCTTTGCATTCTCAAGAAGATGGAGGTCAAGATGCTGCTCTGTTGTCTCAGCAACCTGTGCCATCATCTTAACAGCCTCAAGAGGATACTTACCCTGAGCAGTCTCACCTGAAAGCATTACTGCATCTGTTCCGTCATAGATAGCATTGGCAACATCAGTCACCTCAGCTCTTGTAGGACGTGGATTACGCATCATTGAGTCAAGCATCTGTGTAGCTGTGATAACAGGCTTATAAGCTGCGTTACACTTCTTAATAATCATCTTCTGGATATGAGGAACATCCTGTGCAGGAATCTCAACACCCATATCACCACGGGCAACCATGATGCCATCGCTGACCTTGATAATCTCATCGATATTGGCAATACCCTCTGCATTCTCAATCTTGGCAATTACAGGAATGTCACAGTCATGTGACCAGAGAATCTCCTTAATCTCCTGAATACATGCAGCATTACGAACAAATGATGCTGCGATGAAATCATAACCCTGCTCGATTGCAAATAAGATATCATCCTTATCCTTATCTGTGATAGCAGGAAGGCGTATGCTTACGTTAGGTACGTTAACACCCTTCTTCTGTCCGAGAAGTCCGCCATTTATAACCTTACATACAATATCTGTTCCGTTAACTACTTCCTCAACATGAAGTTCGATAAGACCATCATCAATAAGTATTACGTTGCCCTTGCTTACATCAGCAGGAAGACCCGAATAAGTAATAGATACTTCATTCTCATTACCGACAATATTTCTTGTTGTAAGTGTGAACTTCTGACCATCCTTGATATCAAGCTTAATATCATCCTTAAGGACACCTGTACGGATCTCAGGTCCCTTTGTATCAAGAAGCATAGCGATTGGAATTCCAAGCTCGTCTCTTACGCTCTTGATTATGTCCACTCTGCCCTTCTGCTCCTCATGATCACCGTGTGAAAAATTGAATCTTGCGATATCCATTCCGGCAAGAGCCATCTGCTTAACAAGCTCTCTGTCATTGGTGTTCGGACCCATTGTACAAATGATCTTTGTCTTTTTCATGTTATATAATTCCTCCAAACAGATATAATTTCTTGTAATTTGTAACATATTTAGAACATACCAAATACTTATATATGTTATACGTTGAATACGTTCCCTGTCAACTCATTTTTGAAAAAATTTGCTGATTATAAACCGATTTTCTAATTATTGCCATTCCTGACATGCACATGTGTGTAAAGATGGTCACTGCAATACTCGTAATTGCCATCGCACTTTGAGCAGAATCTGAACTCGAGATTCGGCGCATCCAGTTCGGTTCTGTGACATACCGCACAGTAGTGCCTTGCCTTCACCGGATTTATCTTCTCAAATCTTCCGTTCTGACTGTCACCTGCCGTACCATGTACCTGCTGTACCTTCATTGCCTTGCGGAAGGCCTTCTGTCCTCTTGTTCTTGATGACTTTCTTGTCATAAGCCAGAATACAAGGAAATTAAGCATAGAAACAAGTGCTGCCGTTGCATTCACATAAGCGCTGCTGCATATTGATGCAAATGTTGACGAATACGGCAGAAGTCCAAGTGAAACAAACCCGCGCAGCAGCGACTGTGCCAATGCCGGACTCGTCTGTGCAAGCACTCCGAGAAGCGGTGACAGATATCCTATGATAATCGTAAGCCCGATATATATTCCATCAAAATACGCCAGCCACTTTATCTTTATCGGAATTATAAAGAACAAAAGTACCTGTGTATCCGGAGCTATCATTGCAAATGCCATAAAAAGCGCAAGATTGATATAATATGTGCTCAATGTAAGATTAACACCGAATATAAGGTATATAATGATTGCCGCAGCCACATTAAGAAGTACACCCATAAAGAAATATACATTAAATCTGAATGAACCCCATACATTCTCAAGGACGGTTCCTATCATGTAGTACATATACAGTGAGAAGAATATCCAGAAAAAGCTTGTCGACGGCGGCTGAATGATAAATGTTACTATACGCCATATCTGCCCGTGAAGTATCGCCTGTGCATTAAGTGAAAGATATGCATCATATACATTAGGGAAGAATGCTTCAAGGATAAATCCGAATGCATAAAGTGCAATGATATAATACATCAGGTTCTTTATTGCGTACCTGCCGTATTTGCGTTCCAGTTTGTCAAACCAATTCATACTGTTATTGTCTCCCATTTATAAAATAATAGTCATTTTAATATTATACGACCTGCATGCTGCTACGTCAATAAAGGGCAGGCAGGCAATAATTTCAAAATTTCAATAAACTAATAAACATTTGATAAACATTTGACTTTAACTTGCTAATTTCGACACCGAGTAATATAATGAGAAATATTGCATAAATCAGGATTTTGTTTCCTATTTATTATGGGAGGTTATTTAATGAATTCAATCAGCAAAACATACAGACTCGGTATCGACATCGGTTCAACTACCGTCAAGATTGCCGTAATCGATGAAGCTAACAACATTATGTTCTCTGATTATGAGCGGCATTTTGCCAATATCCAGGAGACACTGCAGGGACTTCTTACCAAAGCAGTCAGTGAGCTTGGTGAATTTGATGTATACCCTGTAATTACAGGTTCAGGCGGACTTACTCTTGCCAAACATCTTGAAGTGCCTTTCACACAGGAGGTCGTTGCTGTATCTACTGCACTGCAGGACTATGCTCCGCAGACAGATGTAGCCATAGAGCTTGGCGGCGAGGATGCCAAGATAATATATTTCACTAACGGAATTGACCAGCGTATGAATGGTATCTGCGCAGGTGGTACAGGCTCATTCATTGACCAGATGGCTTCTCTTCTTCAGACTGATGCAAGCGGTCTGAATGAATACGCCAAAAATTATAAGTCAATATACCCTATTGCCGCAAGATGCGGTGTATTCGCCAAGTCAGACATACAGCCTCTTATCAACGATGGTGCTACTAAGGAAGACCTTGCAGCATCTATATTCCAGGCTGTAGTCAACCAGACAATAAGCGGTCTTGCATGTGGTAAGCCAATCAGAGGCAATGTTGCATTCCTTGGCGGTCCTCTGCATTTCCTTTCAGAGCTTAAAGCTGCATTTGTAAGAACACTTTCTCTTACTCCCGAGCAGACGATAGCTCCTGACCATTCACATCTTTTTGCAGCTGTCGGTTCTGCCATGAATTATAAGGAAGACGTATGTGTTCCCGTAGAATCAATAATAAAGAAGCTTGCAGGCAAGATTAAGATGGATTTTGAAGTTGCCCGCATGGAGCCTCTCTTTGAAAATGAGATTGACTATGCAGACTTTACCGCAAGACACAACGTACATAAGGTTAAGACCGGTGACCTTGCTTCATATGAAGGCAACTGTTATCTCGGTATTGATGCAGGTTCAACAACAACCAAGGTTGCACTTGTCGCTGAGAACGGAGACCTTCTCTACTCCTTCTACAGCAGTAATAATGGTAATCCTCTTGCCACAACAATAAAGGCTATCAAGGATATTTACAGTAAGCTTCCTCCACGCGCCAAGATTGTGCAGTCTTGTTCAACAGGTTATGGTGAAGCGCTTATTAAGGCTGCCCTTCTTCTTGATGAAGGCGAGGTTGAGACTGTTTCCCATTACTATGCAGCCGCATTCTTTGATCCTGACGTTGACTGTATCATAGATATCGGCGGTCAGGACATGAAATGCATCAAGATAAAGAACCAGACTGTAGACAGTGTCCAGCTTAATGAGGCATGTTCTTCAGGCTGCGGTTCATTTATAGAGACATTTGCGAAGTCACTTAATTATTCAATTACGGATTTTGCACAGGAAGCTCTCTTTGCCGAGCATCCTATTGACCTTGGTACACGCTGCACCGTATTCATGAATTCAAAAGTTAAGCAGGCTCAGAAAGAAGGTGCATCAGTTGCCGATATATCTGCCGGTCTTGCTTACTCAGTAATAAAGAACGCTCTTTATAAGGTTATCAAGATTGCCGACCCTAAGGATCTCGGTTCACATATCGTTGTACAGGGCGGTACTTTCTACAATGATGCCATTTTAAGAAGCTTTGAGAAGATTACCGGTGTCTCCGTAATCCGTCCGGATATTGCCGGTATTATGGGTGCTTTCGGTGCTGCCCTTATCGCCCGCGAGCGTTATGACGGAATCTCTGATTCCTCAATGCTTAGCATCGATAAGATTAATGCACTCACAGTTGAGACAAGAATGACAAGATGTAAGGGCTGTACCAACAACTGCCACCTTACAATCAACAGATTCTCAGGCGGCCGCCAGTTCATCACAGGCAACCGCTGTGAACGCGGACTCGGTCATGAGAAGAATAAGGAGAATATACCTAATCTCTTTGATTATAAGCTTCACAGGCTGTTTGATTATGAGCCGCTTACTGCCGATAAAGCTCCACGTGGTGTTGTAGGTATTCCGCGTGTTCTTAATATGTATGAGAATTATCCTTTCTGGTATACATTCTTCACACAGCTCGGATACCGTGTAGTACTCTCACCTGAATCAAGCCACAAGCTCTATGAGCTCGGTATTGAATCAATTCCAAGTGAATCAGAGTGTTATCCTGCTAAGCTTGCGCACGGACATGTAACATGGCTTATAAGACAGGGTGTCAGGTTCATCTTCTATCCTTGTATTCCATATGAGCACAAGGAGATTGAGAATACCAACAACCACTACAACTGCCCAATCGTTACTTCTTATGCCGAGAACATAAAGAATAACGTAGAGGAGCTTGTAACTGAGCACATAGATTTCCGTAACCCATTCCTTACATTCGAGAGCCTTCAGGTTATGTCAAAGCGCCTTGTAGAAGAATTCAGGGCTGAGATACCTGAGAAGGAGATTAAGGCTGCCGCCAAGGCTGCATGGCTTGAGCTTCTTCAGGCAAAAGACGATGTCCGCAGGAAGGGTGAGGAGACTCTTGAGTACCTTGAGAAGACAGGCAGGCGCGGAATAGTTCTCGCCGGCCGTCCTTACCACATTGACCCTGAGATTAACCACGGTATCCCTGAGCTTATCAATTCATTTGGTATCGCAGTGCTTACAGAAGATTCAATCTCACACCTCGGCAAGGTTGAACGTCCTCTTATCGTAATGGATCAGTGGATGTATCATTCAAGACTTTATGCTGCTGCAAGTTATGTTGCAACTAAGGATAACCTTGACCTGATACAGCTTAACTCATTCGGCTGCGGTCTTGATGCCGTAACCACAGATGCAGTCAATGACATCCTTACTAAGGCAGGCAAGATTTACACCGTCCTTAAGATTGATGAGGTTAACAACCTTGGTGCTGCCAGAATCCGTGTACGTTCACTTATCGCAGCACTCCGTGTACGTGATTCCAGGCACTACAAGAGACACATTGAATCCCCTGCTTTCAAGCGCGTGGAATTCACACCTGAGATGCGCAAGAACTATACTATTCTCTGCCCTCAGATGTCACCTATACATTTTGACCTGTTAGGCCCGGCACTTTCATCATGCGGATATAATTTTGAAGTGCTTGACAATGATAACAAGTCATCTATTGACGTTGGACTCAAATATGTTAATAATGATGCCTGCTACCCTTCACTTATGGTTGTAGGCCAGATAATGAGCGCAGTCCTTTCCGGCAAATACGACCTCACAAGGACTGCCATAATCATAACACAGACTGGCGGAGGATGCCGTGCATCCAACTATATCGGATTCATCAGACGCGCCCTCATAAAGGCCGGACATCCTGAGATTCCTGTAATATCACTCAGTGCGCAGGGGCTTGAGACTAACTCAGGTTTCTCATACGACTATATGATGCTTAAGAAGGCCATGATGGCAGTTGTGTACGGTGACGTATTTATGAACGTCCTGTACCGCACACGTCCATATGAGGCTGTTCCCGGCTCAGCCAACGCTCTCCATGAGAAATGGAAGAACATCTGTGTCGAACAGCTTGTAAAAGACAAAGTAAGCATGCGCGAGTATAAGAAGAATATATATGCGATTGTGAAGGATTTTGACGAACTTCCTCTTCTTGATATCAAGAAGCCCCGCGTAGGCATCGTAGGTGAGATTCTTGTTAAGTTCCTTCCTTCAGCCAACAATTATCTTGTTGATCTGCTTGAATCAGAGGGTGCAGAAGCTGTAATGCCTGACCTTATGGGCTTCCTTCTCTACTGCTGTGAGAATGCCAACTTCAAGCATAAGTATCTGGGAACGCCTGCCAAGTCAGCAATAATTAACAACTTTGTTATTACATTCCTTGAATGGTTCCGTAAGGATGCCAAGGCTGCGCTCCAAGCAAGCAGGCGCTTCACAGCTCCGTCAACTATTAAGGAGACATCAGCTGCTGCCAAAGATATCGTATCATTAGGCAACCAGACCGGTGAAGGATGGCTTCTTACAGGTGAGATGATAGAGCTTATCCATAACAATGTGCCTAATATTGTCTGCTGTCAGCCATTTGCATGTCTTCCTAACCATATTGTAGGTAAGGGTGTTATCAAAGAACTCCGTGCAGCATATCCTGATGCCAACATAATCGCAGTGGATTATGATCCGGGTGCAAGTGAAGTTAACCAGCTTAACAGAATTAAGCTTATGCTCTCGACAGCACAGAAGCAGCTTAATCAGCAATAATCTGTCACATATAAAAAATGTGGATATTCAATCCGTTATCATTGATTGAATATCCACATTTTTATTTTATCTCTTTTTCTTCATCTTATCAAGATAACGCATCTCTTCCCCGCCTCTATGCGTAGGTTTCTCTCCGACATCCTCCATCCACATGACGCCGTTAACCGACTTGGCTATCTTAAGCATACAGTCAGGGCAATATCTTCCATACCTGATATCTGTCCCGCACTTCTGGCACTTTATATATGTATCCGAACCATCAGGTATCTCTATCCTTCCCTGTCTTAAGAGCATATTAACATATTCAAGCGATACCCCCGTCTCGTCGCTTATAATAATCGCCGGCTGTGGTCCTGCTTTTTCAAGGAATTCCTTCACCCTGCCAAAATCCGACAGTTCAGTTCTTCCACACTTAGGACACTTAAACTGTTCTCCGAACATATACTTCATATTAGTTCCACAGTCAGGACATATCTTAGTACGTTCATATCTCTGTGCCTTAATCTTTCGTTCATCTGTCTCACCACTCCCGGCAGACTTTGATTTTGGCAAAGCCATAACAATCAACCCCTTCCATCATCCATTAAGATTAAGATTCTTATATCTGTCATAATTAATATTCTTATGGTCACCTTCATTAAGATTGACATTGCGGTATCTGTCACTTTTTATCCTGTCTGCGCTGCCATCAGAAAGTCCTCTTATTGCATCACCCTTCCTGTCATCAGCCGCATTCTGTGCCTTACCTCTTAAGTCTCCGTAACCTACAATCTTTCCCTGCTCAAGAGTCACTTCTTTCTGCTTAAGAATCTGCTTACGCTGTCTCTCATTAATATATCTTGAGAGTGCCACAACCTTATTATTAAGCTTGCACCCATACAGCACCTTCTCCTCGCCATATACGACCTTACGTACAACAAGGCCTGTAAGTGACATGCTGGCACCGTCATCGCTGAATACCAGTCTTACTATAAGACCATCTGAATTCTCTATGTCATCCTTTGCAACAATTGAAAATCCCGACTCACTTATATCCTGTACCATTACATCGCTTGCTTTCCTATTGGCACCTATCTGTGCAACACCCTGAAGTCCGAGCGGAAGCCTGAATGCACTTCTTCTGTTCTCTTCAAGTCCGGTTGTAACCGATGTAATTCTATATAAAGTATTCTTCTTATATACAGTTGTCTCAACTCTGATTCTCCGCCATACTACCGGTGGATGATTCTGCCTGTTAAGGACCAGATTCACAACGATTCTGTCTGATGCAAAGCTTAAAACCTTATCCTGTACTCTTACCGGTGATGCGTATATGCCTCCCCCATCAGCTGCATCTACCATATCTGACTTGAATTCATATCGTGCCCCGTTAATGATAACTTCAAGAGTTATCTCCTCCCCCTGACGTATCTCAGTCAGTTTCATCTGGTGTCCACCTTTCTCATCCTTTTACGACTATAGTATCATTTATCTATAAATATATCACAATTGTTTCAATTGTTCAACAAAATAAAATACCGCACAAAAGACTGCACAATAGTCTTTCATGCGGTATGCAGATACTAAAAATCATATGTCTGCTTCAACGGCATATTACTCTTCATCATCCTCAGCCGGTGCATCCCAGTTATGGTATACATTCTGAACATCATCATCCTCATCAAGAAGCATAAGTATTCTGTTCATCTTCTTGATATCCTCTTCTGATGTAAGCTCAACATAATTCTGCGGAATCTTTGTTACCTCGGCTGATGCCATAGGTATCTTCTGCTCCTCAAGAGCCTGACGTACTGTCTCAAAATCGTCAGGAGCAGTTGTTATCTCAAAGCTGTCATCTTCCTCTGAAAAATCATCAGCGCCTGCATCAAGTGCTATCATCATAAGGTCATCTGCATCCATATCGCATTCTTCCTTAGATACGATTATAAGTCCCTTATCATCAAACATGAAAGATACACAGCCCGGAGTACCGATGCTTCCGCCGCCCTTTGTAAATGCGCTTCTGATATTAGAAGCAGCACGGTTACGGTTATCTGTAAGCGCCTCGACAATAATTGCCGAACCGCTTGGACCATAGCCTTCATATACAACTGACTCATAATTAGACGCATCTGAACCTGCAGCCTTCTTAATTGCACGCTCAATTGTATCGTTAGGCATATTGTTAGCCTTAGCTTTGGCAACAACAGTTCTTAACTTACTGTTATTGTTCACATCAGGGCCGCCCTCTTTAACGGCAACCATGATTTCCTTACCGATTCTTGTAAATATCTTTCCCTTTGCTGCATCATTAGCAGCCTTCTTATGCGCTATATTAGCAAATTTTGAATGTCCTGACATAAAACAAACTCCTCAAACTACTTATTAAAGATTAGCCTTAATCTTCTCAATCATATCTGCATATTCAGCATCTGTAAGATACTTTCTGTCCGGGTTCATAAGGAACACACCGCCCCATTCAAACTCGTCCTTATACTTAGGAGTGAGGTGGAAATGCAGATGGTGGCCTGTGTCACCATAAGCGCCATAATTCACCTTATCCGGATGAAAGGCTGCCATAATTGCTCTGGCAACTCTTGCAACATCCTCAAAATATGCAGCTCTCTCTTCAGCTGTAAGTTCATTCATATCACCTACATGCTTCTTATGTGCAACAATACATCTTCCCGGATGACTCTGCTCTTTGAAAAGATATACCTTAGATGTCTCAAGCTCACAAATCTTAATTCCGAACTTTGCTACAAGTTCTCCCTCAACGCAATATGCGCAATTGTTATCTATCATAACCATTCTCCTTTTAACTCTTTATATTATTCAGCAGGGCAGTCCTTGATGCTGAAGCTTATTCTTCCCATCTTGTCCTTGCCGAGGCATACACAGCGGACTGTATCACCAAGTGTAAGCACATCCTCAACATGATTGATTCTTTCCTTGGCAATCTTAGAGATATGTACCATACCTTCCTTACCAGGTGCGAATTCGATAAATGCACCGAACTCCTTGATGCTTACAACCTTACCTTCAAATATCTGTCCTTCTTCAAAGTCTGTAACGATAGTATTGATATACTTAAGTGCCTTCTGCATTCCTTCGCTCTCAACACCACAGATAGATACGAAGCCGTCATCGTTAATATCAATCTTAACGCCTGTCTCTTCAATAATCGCATTGATTGTCTTACCGCGCTGGCCTACAACGTCACCAATCTTTGCAGGATCAATCTTTGTCTGGATAATCTTAGGAGCGTACTTGCCAACCTCTTTACGTGGCTCTGCAATTGCAGGCTTCATACATGTATCCATGATGAAAAGTCTTGCTTCTCTTGTTCTTGCAATAGCCTCTTCAACAATCGGTCTTGTAAGTCCGTGAATCTTGATATCCATCTGAATAGCTGTGATACCTTCTGTAGTACCTGTTACCTTGAAGTCCATATCGCCAAAGAAATCTTCAAGTCCCTGAATATCCGTAAGTACGATATAATCGTCGTCTGTGTCTCCCGTAACAAGACCACATGATATACCTGCTACCATTCTCTTAATAGGTACACCGGCTGCCATAAGTGACATACAGGAAGCACATGTTGATGCCATTGATGTTGAACCGTTAGACTCAAATGTCTCGGATACGGCACGGATTGCATATGGGAACTCTTCCTCTGACGGAAGTACAGGTATAAGTGCTCTCTCTGCGAGTGCTCCATGTCCAATCTCACGACGTCCCGGTCCTCTTGAAGGCTTTGTCTCACCTACTGAGTATGAAGGGAAGTTATAGTGATGAATATATCTCTTAGCTGTAACATTCTCATCAAGTCCGTCTACCTTCTGTGCCTCTGATAAAGGCGCAAGTGTTACAACATCGCAGATCTGTGTCTGTCCTCTTGTGAACATAGCCGAGCCGTGAACTCTCGGAATAAGGTCAATCTCTGCTGCAAGCGGACGAATCTGTGTGATAGCACGTCCATCAGGTCTCTTGTGGTCCTTAAGAATCATCTTCCTTACAGTCTTCTTCTGATACTGGTATACAGCTTCGCCAAGGATTGCAAGCCATTCCTCATTATCAGCAAAGGCTTCCTTGAACTTCTCTGTTATTGCATCGATGTTAGCTTCTCTTGTCTGCTTGTCATCTGTGAATACTGCAACTTCCATCTCCTCAGGTGTTACGATTGCCTTCATTGCATCGAACATCTCCTGTGGGATAGCGCAGCTCTCATATGAATGCTTTGGCTTGCCAACCTCGGCTACAATCTTATTGATAAACTCGATAATTGTCTGGTTTACTTCGTGGCACTTGTAGATAGCCTCAATCATCTTGGCTTCCGGAACTTCATTAGCTCCACACTCAATCATGATTACCTTCTGGCTTGTAGAAGCAACCGTAAGTCTCAAATCACCATTCTTCCACTGCTCCTGTGAAGGATTGACAACAAATTCACCATCAATCATACCAAGCTGTGTCATAGCACATGGCCCGTCAAATGGGATATCAGATATACATGTGGCAATTGAAGCACCAAGCATGGCAACAAGCTCAGGGCGGCACTCAGGATCTACTGACATTACCATATTGTTAAGAGTAACATCGTTACGGTAATCCTTAGGGAACAGAGGTCTCATAGGACGGTCAATAACTCTTGATGTAAGGATTGCATTCTCTGATGCCTTGCCTTCTCTCTTGTTGAAGCCACCCGGAATCTTACCTACCGCATAAAGCTTCTCCTCATATTCTACGCTGAGTGGGAAGAAATCAATTCCCTCTCTTGGCTCCTTTGATGCTGTTGCTGTTGAAAGAACAACAGTATCACCGTAATGCATAAGTGCTGCACCATTAGCCTGTGCACACACTCTGCCAACATCAACAGTAAGTGTTCTGCCGGCAATTTCCATTGAATAACTCTTGTACATTTCCATTCTCCTTTTCTGATTATTTATTAATAGACAGAAGCTCCGAAACAACTGAAATACACACTTGGACCACATAGTGTGCCAAAATCAGGCAAAAGTATGTATTTCAGTGGTCTCGGGATAAACTTCTGTTACCAGACTTACGAAAAAAGAGGCGGAATGTCTCCCGCCTCTAATCTGCAATTACTTTCTGAGTCCTAAACGCTCAATCAAAGCACGGTAAGCATCGATATCATCCTTCTTGAGGTACTCAAGCAAAGCTCTTCTCTTACCAACCATCTTAAGAAGTCCTCTTCTTGAATGGTGATCCTTAGCATTAACCTTAAGATGCTCTGTAAGCTCGTTAATTCTCTCTGTAAGGATAGCTACCTGAACCTCAGGTGAACCTGTATCCTGTGGAGTTCTACCGTATGCAGCAATAATCTCTGCCTTCTTTTCCTTTGAAATCATCGTGATTTCCTCCTTAAAAATAATATTAATCACCTGATATTAAGACAAGGCTGGAGTATCCTTTGCCTGAATATCGGCTCACATACTCATTTAATATATCACACAGTGTATGCATTTTCAAGCATTTTTTTAAATCATAAACAGCTGTCTTGCGAACTGTGCATCGGCATCTATCTGCTTATGCAGCGCCTCAATATTATCAAACTTCATCTCAGGTCTCTGAAAATGCCTGAGCTGTACTTCCACATTCACTCCGTATACATCTTCATCAAAATCAAACAGGAATGTCTCAACACTAATCTCGGCATTGTCCTTTACGGTAGGCTTGATGCCTACATTGGTAACTCCATAAAAGCTTTTTCCGCCGAGTATTGTAACAGATGCATATACACCATTAGGCGGAAGCAGTTTTCCTGCCGGTGGGTATATATTAATCGTAGGAAGGTTCATTGTCCTGCCAATCTGGCTTCCCTTCGCAATAACGCCGTTAACCGAGTATGGTCTTGCGAGGAGCATATTGACAGTTTCCATATGTCCTACCTGAAGTTCTTCCCTGACAAACGTGCTGCTTATCTCACGTTCTTCATAACATTCTTTTGGGACAACAACAAGTTCAAATCCGGCTTCATCCGCCATATCCGCAAGCATCTGTACATTACCGCGGCCGCCTTTGCCGAATGTATAATCCGGGCCTACCACAACACACACTGCTTTGAGACTTTTTCTTATTATATCTTCAACAAATACTTCAGGCTCCGTATTCATAAACTCACTTGTAAATGGATACTCAACCAGAATATCTATGCCAAGACTCTCTATAAAGCTTCTTCTCTCAGCATTGGTCATGATATAGCTCTGTCCCGGAGTCTTGCTAAGACTTACCGGTATATGGTCAAATGTAAATGCTGCTGACATTGCACCATATCCGGAAGCCTTATCCCTTACCGTTGCAAGCAGCTTCTGATGACCTTTGTGTACGCCGTCAAACTTGCCAAGCGTCACAACAGTAGCACCTTCAATTGTAAACTTATCAGTATCATGAATGTATCTCATTCATCTGCTCCTCAATTATCCCCTGCTGCCTCACCGGCATCATAAAACATCTTAACAGGCACAAGACGGCCTTCTGCGTGTCTGTATATCCCGACGAATATTCCGCAGGAATCGTACATCCTGAAGCTCTCGTCATCGTGTGCAGCTGCTTCCCCTTCTACTGCAATATATTCCTCAGTCACAGGTATCATATTGCCATTATGAAGCGCAGCATCAGCACGCTCACACCCATGTATGGCACGATATTTATTGAATATTGCATCTATCGGTATAATATTGTCTGCTATATCGCCAAGCAGGACTTTTGCCTGAACACTTCCAAGTGTAAGCGCATTATCTGTATTAAAGCAGCCTACCGACGTACGTGTAAGCTCCTTCATACATGCACCGCATCCAAGTCTGTCTCCTATATCATTGCAAAGTGTTCTTATGTATGTTCCTTTTGAACATTCTACTGTCATTCTGACAGTATGCTCCTGAACATTAAGCTCGTTCACCCTGATTGATTCTATTCTTACATGCCTTGGTTTGCGTTCAACCTCTATTCCCTGCCTTGCAAGCTCATAAAGCTTTCTGCCATTATGCTTAAGTGCAGAATACATCGGAGGTATCTGCTCATAGTCTCCTACAAAGCTGTCTATTGCATCCATTATCTTTCGTGCATCTGTCTCAGGTTCACACATTCTGATAACATTGCCTGACGTATCCTGTGTATCCGTGGTCTGCCCAAGCAGCATAACAGCCTCATATGTCTTATTCCAGTCAGTAAGCATATCACACATCCTCGTCGCCTTGCCTAAGCATACCGGGAGAACCCCTTGGGCATCAGGGTCAAGTGTCCCCGTATGGCCTATCTTTTTCTGATGCAGGATGCCCCTTAACTTTGCAACGACATCATGTGATGTATATCCTTTTTCCTTGTAGATATTTATGACGCCATTAATCATATATTTTCTTTCCCATCTGCAGTTCAAGCTGTGCTCCGATGTTATTTATAATGTCGTGAACCGTTCCATGCATTGTGCATCCGGCAGCACGTACATGTCCGCCGCCGCCAAAATGCATTGCTATACTGCTGACATCAATATAGCTCTTCGAGCGCAGACTGACCTTGTATTCATGAATGCCGGTCTCATATAGAAATATTGCGACTTCAACACCATCAGTAAGTCTTAACTGTTCAATAATGCCACCGAGCGCCTTGCCATCCACGCCATAAAAATCCATGGTTTTTCTGTTAACAGCTGAAAAAATGCATTTACCATCGTAGAAAAGCACGCTTTCAAGAAGAGCTCTTCCAAGAATCTGGTTCTGGTTATACGTCTTCTTATAAAAGCTGTTGTCTATTATATCCGAATATGCAATGCCCTTTTCCATCATGCGTCCTGCAATAGTCATTGTGTCAGCAGATGTACAGCTGTATTTGAACACACCGGTATCATGAATAATTCCCGTATATATGCATTCAGCCGTATTCTTACTTATAAGACTGACGTCAAGTGTTCCGTACAGTACTTCACATGTAGAGCTTGCATCCGGCATAATAACTGATGCATCCGCAAAACCGCCATTGCTCACATGATGGTCAAGGCATATCTTCTTAACCGAATTATTGTAGCACTTTACAAACGGCTTGAATCTTTCCACGTCCGAACAGTCAAGCACAAAAAACACATCGTGCGTCTTGTCATCCGCTTCATGCTTTATCTCATCAATTCCATTGATATAGCCGAATTCATCACCAGGCTTTTCAAGATATACATCCACCTGAATACCAGGCATATTATCAATAATATAATTGTATAATCCCATGCATGAGCCTACGCAGTCACCATCAGGACGTACATGTCCCGTAATTCCCACAGTCTTTGCGCCCGCCAGTTCTTCTGCAATATTCATATGGCTGTCCTCCTGTCTGTTCTTTATTCCTGCTATTATTGTTCATTTCCGTTACTGTTCTGATAAGTTCTCTTCATCCTCATCACCGCCGTCTTCAAGACCTGCGTTAACCTCATCAATAAGACGTGACATTCTTACTCCGTACTCAATTGACTGATCAAGTATAAATCTTATCTCAGGCGTATTTCTCAGATTAACCGTATGTGCAAGTTCCCTTCTGATATATCCTTCTGCGCTCTTAAGACCGGCAATCGTATCCTGCTGTGCTTTTTCGTCTCCGAGGACACTTATATATGCCTTACATGTCTTAAGGTCAGGTGCGACCTCCACCGTCACGACAGATGTCATCGGGTGGATTCGCGGATCCTTAATCTCATTATGGATAATATTGCTCAACTCTCTCTGAACTTCGCCATTGATACGTGTATTCTTAATACTGTTTTTACGCATATCATTCTCCATTTCTGATTATCACAATATTACTGTCTTGGAATCTCAACCATCTCGTAAGCTTCCATAGTATCATCCTCTTTGATGTCGTTGAACTTCTCAAGAACAATACCACACTCATAGCCTTCCTTAACTTCCTTAACATCATCCTTGAATCTCTTAAGTGATGCAAGAGGACCGTCATATATAGTCTCATCATCTCTCTTAAGACGTACGGATGCATTACGTGTGATATAACCGTCAAGTACATATGAACCTGCAATTACACCTACACCTGAAGCCTTGTATGTCTGACGTACAACAAGCTTACCTGTAACCTTCTCCTCGTACTTAGGCTCAAGCATACCCTTAAGTGCTGCCTCAACATCCTCGATGGCATTGTAGATTACCTTATACAGGCGGATATCAACCTTCTCACGGTCAGCAACAGCATGTGCCTGATTATCAGGCTTTACATTGAAGCCGATAATGATGGCATTAGATGCTGAAGCAAGTGTAACATCAGATTCATTAATGTTACCAACACCGCCATGGATAATCTTAACAACAACTTCTTCATTAGAAAGCTTGAGAAGACTGCTCTTAACCGCCTCAACAGAACCCTGTACATCAGCCTTAACAATAAGATTAAGCTCCTTAACATTACCTGCCTGAATCTGGCTGAACAGATCATCAAGTGAGAGCTTAGCCTTAGTATCATCAAGAAGCTTCTCTCTACCTTCTCTGATGAATGTCTCAGCAAAGTTTCTTGCTTCCTTATCATTCTCTGTTGCAACAATAATCTCACCGGCATTAGGAACATCATTAAGTCCGAGTACCTCTACAGGTGTAGAAGGGCCTGCTGACTTAACCTTGTTACCCTTATCGTCAGTCATTGCACGAATCTTGCCATAGCATGAACCGGCAGCAACATTGTCTCCTACATGGAGAGTACCCTTCTGTACAAGGATATTGGCAACCGGACCCTTGCCCTTGTCAAGACGTGCCTCAATCACAAGACCTCTTGCCTTACGGTTAGGATTAGCCTTAAGTTCAAGCACTTCCGCATCGAGAAGAATCATCTCAAGGAGATTATCAATACCCTCCTTAGTATGTGCAGATACCGGACAGAATATTGTGCTTCCGCCCCAGTCTTCAGGAATAAGTTCATATTCTGTAAGTTCCTGCTTAACTCTTTCAATATTGGCATTAGGCTTATCAATCTTATTAATTGCAACAATTATATCAATTCCTGCTGCCTTGGCATGGTTGATAGCTTCTACTGTCTGTGGCATTACACCGTCATCTGCCGCAACAACAAGGATTGCAATATCAGTTGACTGTGCACCGCGCATACGCATTGCTGTAAATGCTTCGTGTCCCGGAGTATCAAGGAATGTAATCTTCTGTCCGTTAATCTCTACTGTATAAGCACCAATCTTCTGTGTGATGCCGCCGGACTCCTTGGCTGTAACATTAGTTGAACGGATTGCATCAAGAAGAGAAGTCTTACCATGGTCAACATGACCCATTACGCAGACTACAGGTGGTCTTGTAACAAGTGTTGCAGGATCTTCTTCATCTTCCTTAAGAAGCTCTGCTATAACATCAACCTTCACTTCATGGTCACAGATGCAGTTGAACTCAAGTGCAATCTCCTCTGCTGTATCGTAATCAATCTCCTGATTGATAGTAACTACCTTTCCCTGAAGAAACAGCTTCTTAACAACAGCTGCCGGCTGAACTTTCATCTTATCTGCAAGTTCCTTGATTGTCAGTGTATCAGGAAGAATGAGGTTTTTAATTGTCTCTTCCTTCTCTACAGGCTTTGCAGGAGTATTCTTCTTCTGGTTAGCGAACTTAAGATTCTCTTTTGAATCTCTGTCTCTTTGATTCTTACGGTCATTATTGCGATCATTCTTACGGCTGTCCGGTCTTCTGCTATCCGGCTTCTGCTCAAATGTAAAATCTTCCTGGATAGTATCACGTCTGCGGTCATCTCTTCTTGCGCCCTGTCCGCCTCTGTTATCACGGTTGAAGTTTCCCTGACCGCCGCCTCTGTTATCTCTGTTATAGCCGCCCTGTCCGTTACGGTTGTCACGGTTATCCCTGTTGTAGCCGCCCTGTCCGTTACGGTTGTCACGGTTATCCCTGTTGTAGCCGCCCTGTCCGTTACGGTCTCTGTTATCTCTGTTGTAACCGCCCTGTCCGTTACGGTCACGGTTATCTCTGTTATAGCCGCCCTGTCCGTTGCGGTCACGGTTATCTCTGTTGTAACCGCCCTGTCCGTTACGGTCTCTGTTATCTCTGTTGTAGCCGCCCTGTCCGTCACGATTTCTTGTGCTGTTCTGCGGATTATATACCTGTGTTATACGTGACTTCTTCTCTCCGTCCTGATTCTGTCCCTGACCGTTCTGATTCTGTGGTCTTGCTGACTGTTGCTGATTCTGTGTCTTAGGCTGTGCAGTCTGCTCAGTTCTTGCCTGTGCAGGCTGGGCGCTCTTAGTCTGCTGTGATGCATTAGCAGGTGCATGCGGTGCATTACCATTCTTTGTTGCTCCTGCCTGAACATACTTGCCTGACTTTGCAAGGCTCGCCTTTACCTTAGGAATATCATCATCCTTAATCCCGCTTGCCGGCTTATAATCCTTATCCTTGTCAATGCCCTTAAGTGCATCTATAATATCACTGCTCTGGACATTAATTTCTTTAGCTAATTCATGAATTCTCATAAATAAAAATCACCTTCCTCACATTCTATCAAATTCATCCGTGTCATCATCTTCAAATTCTTCGTACTCCGCAACAGACTGTTCAACGCCTGCCTGCAAAAGTCTCTTCTCTATTGCATCTGCAAATCCATCATCAAGAACCGCAACCGAAGCCTGAATATCTCTTCCAAGCGCATGCCCGAGTTCTTCCTTACTGCTGTATAAATAGCACGGTACCTGATAGAATGTACACATGTTTATGAATAATTTGTGTGTATTTTGTGATGCATCTGCCGCAACAATAACGACTGCCGCTCTGCCACTCTTAACTGCCTTTTCAACCGAGAATTCGCCACCGGCCAGCTTCCCGGCCTTCTTGGCAAGTCCAAGCATTGATAAAATCTTATCTGTTCTCAATCTCAGCCAACTCCTTCTGAAGATTCTCATATACTTCCTTTGGAATAGCCTGCTTGAATGAACGCTCCAGCCCCTTATTCTTAATCGCCTTATTAAGACATTCGGCATCAGGACATATATATGCGCCTCTTCCGCTCTTCTTGCCTGTCGGATCAAGAATAAATTCATTCTCAGCTGTATGAAGTACTCGAATCATTTCTTTTTTGCTCTTCATCTGCTGACAGCCTACGCACTGTCTTTGCGGTATCTTCTTTACTGTGCTCAAACTCTCACTCCTATTTTTATTCCAGTTCTTCGTTACCTGCTTCTTCCTCAACATCTCCATCCTGAATGTCTTCGTCCGGAAGTGCATCATTCATATTCTCTGAATATTCAGCGTCATCATCATATGACTCTTCGTTGTAGCCTTCATATTCTCCGGCTTCTCTTGCCTGTGATTCACTCTTGATATCAATCTTGAAACCTGTAAGTCTTGCTGCAAGCCTTGCATTCTGCCCTTCCTTACCGATTGCAAGTGAAAGCTGGTAATCAGGAACTACGACCTGTGCCGTCTTCTCTTCGTCATCGGCTATAACGGATACTACCTTTGCAGGGCTGAGTGCATTCTCAATGAGAATTGCAGGATTCTCACTCCAGTTGATAATATCAATCTTCTCACCACGGAGTTCATTGACAATCGCATTAACACGTGCACCGTTAAGGCCTACACATGCTCCTACAGGATCAACGTCAGGATTGTTAGACCACACAGCCATCTTAGTTCTTGATCCTGCCTCTCTTGCAATTCCCTTAATCTCAACAGTTCCGTCCTTAACTTCTGTAACCTCTGACTCAAACAGTCTCTTAACAAGATCCGGATGACTTCTCGACACCTTAACGATTACTCCCTTGGCAGTGTCAGTAACACTTACAACATAAAGCTTGATTCTCTCTGTCGGTACGAATACCTCACCCTTGACCTGCTCCTTAGGAAGAAGTACTGCATCCATCTTACCAAGATTAATACTTATCTTATCTCCGTTGATACGCTGTACGATACCTGTTACGATATCCTTTTCTTTCATTGCGTACTCAGAATATACTGACTTTCTCTCCTCTTCCCTGATTCTCTGAAGAATAATTCCCTTAGCCTTCTGGGCTGCGATTCTGCTGAAGTCCTCCGACTTAATCTCTACATTAATTCCGTTACCGATCTGTGCCTTTGAATTAATCTTAACTGCATCTTCAAGTGAAATCTGCTCAACAGGATCCTCAACATGCTCAACTACTCTCTTAGTAATAAATACACGGAAATCTCCTGTGTTACGGTCAATTCTTACAACAATGCCATCATCCTTTGTTATGCCAAAATGCTGCTTGCATCCTGTTATAAGAGAATTCTCGATAGCCTCTATAAGTATATCCTTGCTGATTCCTTTCTCCTTCTCCAAAGCATCAAGTGCTCCAATTAATTCTTTGTTCATTTTACTGTTTCCTCCTCAATCTGATTAATCTGTACTATTAAAATTCTATTGCAGGTCTTATAAGTGATATCTCAGACCTCTTTACAGTTACCTCTGTGTCGTCATCCATGACAAGCGTAGCACTTTCCTTATCATAGCTCTTAAGTTCCGCCTCAAATTCCTTAACTCCGTTAAGCGGGGCAAACAATTTTACTTCGAGGAGCTTACCAAGATTTCTCTGATAATCCTTATCCTTCTTAAGCGGTCTGAGAAGTCCCGGCGAACTTACCTCGAAGATATAAGCATCGTCAATATAGTCTTCCCTGTCAAGTATCTCATTAAACGCACGGCTTATCTTCTCACAGTCATTAACCGTAATGCCGCCATCCTTATCAATATACACTCTGAGATACCAGTCAGCACCTTCTTTGACATACTCAACATCAACAAGCTCAAAGCCTTCCGCATCTATAAGCGGGGTTATGAGTTCTTCCGTCTTCTTCTCATATGTTTCTCTTTTTGACATACACAGTTCCTTTCATCATCTCAAAAATGAAGGAGTGGACTTGCGCCCACTCCTTAACCTACTCTACTATACTAACTCATATTACCATAAAATGCAACTACTTTTTTGCAGCATCGCGTTTATCCACCATTGCCTTAAGAAACTGCAGACCGAATATTACAACTCCTCCGATAAGAAAGAACCATACATTGAATGTTTCCAATGTCATTGGCGGCTGCGGATTTTCCTTAAGTGAAGCAGGTCCGATAGCTATCGCATAGAACGAGCCAATCATCATTCCAAGGATAAAGTACATCATTGCACTTCTCTTCTTTTTAAGTCCATAACTTAACACCTTAACCACAGTAAGGACACCTGCTATAACTCCGCATCCGAATATTATAAGTGCCGGAAGATATGTGAAGTCAAGTTTAAAAAACGAAGAAACCGCGCCTATAACCGCCTGATACAGACCAAACACCAGAAGCAGTGTTGAGCCCGATATTCCCGGCAGTACCATTGCTGATATTGCAAACATTGCCGTAACAAACAGATATATGCCTACTCCCAATCCAAAATGTCCCCAGGCAAGATCTATTCCGTTACCCAGCACGCCATGCACCGAGAAATATGCAACAGCAACTACTACTGCCGCTCCGATTAAACTGAATACTATATTATAGTATCTGCCCACAATGGATTCTTTTTCTTCCATAATGATTATAGGCATTGCAAAAAGCACAAATCCTATAAACAGCGAACTGATATTATATATATGCTTCTCAAAAATCTGGTTGATAATAATAGATGCCATTGCCATACCTATTATCCATCCTGAACCCAGCTTAACAAGAAACAGCACAGCTGCCTTTCTCTTTTCCTTGTCCTTTGAAACAATGTTGTTGAGTGAGCCAATAAACTCATCATAGATTCCCATAAGGAATGCGATTGTACCGCCTGATACTCCCGGAACACTGTCCGCAAGAGCCATAAGGAATCCTCCAAGCACTCTGATTAACATAGCTTTTCCCTTCTTAATTAAATTTTATGCACTGCATGTAGTTCAGCACCTTAGTAATGTTATCATTATGATACAAATACTGTCAATGCATATTTAATTAAGATATAATTAAGCTTGCTTTAAACGCAGGTACAAAAAAAGCCTGCATGATATTCATGCAGGCTTCTTAGTAGCCAATAGGGGAATCGAACCCCTGATTCCGCCGTGAGAGGGCGGCGTCTTAACCTCTTGACCAATTGGCCTTAACGCTTTATTTCTTTTATTTTATTGCCGTTTCTTGCGACTTGTTTATAATACTACATCCTTTTACAAAATGCAAGCACTTTTTTTAATTTTTTTAAAATTTTTTCAAAAAAGTGTTCCGATGTCATGCAAAGCCGATAAAACCTGCAATTTTAAGTATTGTAATATACATTAAAATTGCACTTCCAATGATATACAGTGATTAAAATCAAAGGTCATCAGGATATTAATCACACCATCAGAAGTGCATATTCATCTCAGGTGTCAGGATATTATATAAAAGCTACTCTTCATCCTCTGAAGTATCATCAAATACTGCACTCGCGCCTGCATTGATAATTGCTTCTTCTTTTTCATCTTCCTCGTCATCTGAAATAATCTTAATCTTGCCTTCGTATAACTCTTCAACTGCAATTGAAAGTGGTTTCATTCCCTTAGTACCTTCAATAAGAGGTTCATCACCGGCAATAATCTCTCTTGCTCTCTTGGAAGTTGCAAGCACGATTGAATAACGGCTCTGTACTACCGGCTCCTCGCCCTCCTCAACATTCTGGTTAACTACCTTCATTAAATCTGCATAAGATGGATGTATCATCGTATATCTCCTTTCCACATATTAGTAAGCTCATCTCTAAACTGATTAATCTTCTCCAGATTATTGGATGCCTTGCAATGTTCATTGCCTATAATCTCATGTATCTGTTCAACACAGTCATCGAGCACATCATTGATAACTATATAATCATACTCTTCGACGCCCTGCGACTCTTCGACCGCCCTGAGCAGTCTCTTTTTAATCGTCGCCTCATCTTCAGTGCCTCTGCCCTCAAGTCTTTTTTTAAGTTCATCAGCAGTAGGCGGCATCAAAAACATCAGAACTGTATCAGGAAATTTTTCTCTGATCTTCAATGCCCCCTGAATCTCAATCTCCAGTATGACATCAAAGCCGTCCTCAAGCTTATGTTCCACATAATCTCTTGGAGTTCCATAATAATTATCAACATATTGCGCATGCTCAAGCAGCTTATCTTCAACTATCATCTGCTCAAACTCTTCCCTGGTCTTGAAAAAATATTCTCTTCCGTCAACCTCTCCCGGTCTTGGCTGTCTTGTTGTCGCCGATATCGACAGAGCATAATTGTCATACTTCTGAAGAAGACTCTTCACAACCGTTCCCTTACCGGAACCCGAAAAACCCGACAGTACAATTAACAATCCTCTACGCTTCATGCCTTGCCTCCGTTTCTGTCATTGAATTAAGACGTCCGGCAATCGTATCCGGTAAAAGTGAAGAAAGAACCACATTGCCACTGTCCATCACTATGACAGCCCTTGTCCTTCTTCCCTGTGTTGCATCAATAATGCGGCCTTCCTCTTTGGCTGTCTGAACAAGCCTCTTAGAAGGTGCTGAATCCGGAGTAACCATCGTAACAATCTTATCCGCATTAATTATATTGCCAAATCCAATATTAACTAACTTTGTCATTCACAACCTCACTGATACGACCCCTAATTATGGTATTATACACAATATCAGGCCAACAATCAAGATATTTTACAGTATTCTTATGATTCCGTGCCTGAAATCATTTTCAATCCTGATACCGCATTTTTCAAAAACTGTCTGATTATAAACATCCGCTGCATATATATCATCCTTAAGTAGCCATGATTCATCTGCAACCTTAGTTATAAGAGGTATTGCGCAGGTCTTGCGTATCGCTTTGAGATAATCGCTTCCTGCCTTATCAAATCCAAGTATTCTTGCATACTGCGGCGGATTATTCCAAGCATCAAGCTTAATATCCAGCAGTATATGTGTAAGTGCCCTGCTTATCCTTGTATAAGTAAGTTCGCGGCTCTTAAGCTTCATTATAAGTTCTTTCCAGCTTCCGTCAAAGTGCTCTTTGCCGTAGAGCCTGGAAATCTTATTAGCAAGCTGCATTCCTACATCAGAGTAATTAAGAAGCAGCGCAGAGTCATCCCTCATAATCGAATATATCTTATAATTAAGAAGATACGAAAAGTCATCCGGTGTCATAATCATTCCGTTATCAACAGCTTCCCTGAAAATATCCCTTGCACACGCAGGGATTCTGTCAACCGCTTCATCTCCTCTTTTATCTCCTGTAAGCATATTTCTTATTGCTGCCGCAGATGCATTTTCTCCGCCCGGCACAGATATATCATTATAGCCCTGCCCTTTGCGCTGTATTGTGCATATCTCCATAGAAGATGAAAATCTTTTTACTGCTTTTATATATTCAATTCCAAGCAGATTATTAGGGAAATCAAGCACCGCTGCATCAACTCCCTGTATTCCTTCAGCTTCAATATATTCTGCAAGAGCATTGCACCTTGCCTTCGGAAATGAATCCCCATTAGATATATATCTTTTGATTGCCTCAGAATACCCTGCCGGTTCCTCATACAGTATCCCCGCTATAGTCTCAAGCATCCCGGCATCACCCAGCTCACTTCCAAAGCATATGGAATCTATCCCCATAAAGTGCAGAATACTCACCGCTCCAAATGCAAAGCGTTCCGCACTTGCCGTCGCATAAAGCGCCGGCAGCTCTATAACAAGGTCTGCGCCTCCCTTCAGCGCCATAGCTGCCCTTGTATACTTGTCTGCAATTGCCGGTTCTCCGCGCTGGACAAAATCTCCGCTCATGACAACTACAGCTACATCACTTCCGGTAATCTTTTTAGCCTGCTCAATATGATACATATGCCCTTCATGGAAAGGGTTATACTCAGCAACAAGACCAACTGCCTTCATTAATATCTCTTCTCCTTCAATATCTTCTCTTTCAACTCATTCACAGCACTTCCCCATTCGCCAACAAGCCGTTCATAGCTGCACGCTGCATTGGCAGGTGACGTGGACGGAAGTGCTTTTTTAATTATACCCTCAAGCCCATCATCCTTACCGTAATACTTTTCAAAATATCTGTACGCAGCATTTCCATTAAACATTATAGCCTCTATGCCGTATTGCTTAACAAGTCCCGGAATATCATTAGGCACTTCATGTCTGATGCTTGAATCCGCCGAGGCATGTATCTCACACATTGCAAGCGTATCCCACAAAGCAAATCCGTTACTGAGTATAAGATTCTTCTTGTCCTCTATCGTCTGTGGGACATCTGCCTTTACTATATCTGCAAGCATTCTCCAGAACCTGTTTTGTGGATGCCCGTAATAAAACATATTCTCGCGCGATTTTACAGACGGAAAGCTTCCGAGTATCAGTATTCTGCTGTCCTTATCCACAACCGGTTCAAACGGATGCTTTACTGATGTCAGTTTTTCTGTATACAATTTTCACACCTCACCAAAAAATATTCCCAATATTGAAATTACAGCCTCAAGCATGAATACATTAAATAACGGCATTGCATATAGCTTAATGTATATACAATACCGTTATCCCAACCTGTTAAGTTATAATGGAGTAGACGGGAGTCGAACCCGTGTCCAAAAGCTCATTCACTGTTCTTCTACTATCATAGTTGATTATTTGACATTCCCTCCGGTACACGAAAACCAACACTCTTGCACCTTCAGTAGCTTCATAAATCTATTACCTGCTCAAAGCTTTGCAGATAATGTTCCCTACAAAGTCGATGCCAAAGCTAAGCTGTAGGACACTTAACAGTGACAGCTGCGATTAGGCAGCGTAAGCTAAATCGTTATTAGCGTTTATATTTAGGTTGTGATTTGACGCATCACCTGCGAATAGCTTCACCAGTTTCAAAACCCCTGTCGAAACCTTTACTACCCCTTATCATTAATGATAAGTCATAAAGATTATAACTAATTTATATCATTATATTCAAAACGTCAAGTGTTTTTGACAAAAATGCCGATATTTTCCGCTTATATCGATTATCATACGATTATAATGCAGCAGGAAAACACCGGCATTACAAGTTGATTATATAATCCGGCTTACTTATCTTCTGCCTCATCAGCTGCAGTTTTCTTCATTTCACCGGCTTTCTCAGCCATAGTTTCTTTAACAACTGAATCAACCTCGTTCAGCTCTTTGCCCAGATAGCTTGGGAGTTCCATTCCTGCCTGCTTGAACATCTCGTTCATAGGTGGAATTGACTTCATCATTCCTGACAGAAAGTTAGCTGTTGTAGGAGTTCCGTCCTTGCCATTCATGGAATCCCATACAGTAACCTTGTCAATCTTGATATTCTTGATTGCATCAACCTGAATCTGCATAAGTTCCTGAATCTTATCAGCAACAATAAGCTTGACTGCTGAATCCGGATCTCCGCCTGCCGCAGCCACAAGATCACGCATACCCTGAGCCTGCTTTGAAAGAATCTCCTGAGCACCGCGGGCCTGTGCTTCCATCTTGGCATATATGGCATCAGCATCACCCTTTGCCTTACGGCGTACAACTTCCGCAGCAGCCTCAGCCTCAATCTCAGCCTGTTCCTTCTGAATCTGTGCCTTGACAATTATATCAGCCTGCTGCGTAGCTCTTTCAAGATCTGCTCTTGTCTGCTCTGCTTCCTTCTGTGCTATATAAGCTTCTTCCTTGGCCTTGGCTGCCTGAACTGCCTCAGCTGCAGTTGCAACCTTAAGTGCCTCGGCTTCCTTCTCACGGCGGTTGGCATCAGACTGTGCTATCTCGATTCTTGCGGCATTCTCGCCCTGAATAGCCGCTGCGTCTGCTGCTGCCACCTGAATACGCTGTTCGCGATGTGCATTGGCCTGACCAATCTCACCATCCTTATCCTTCTCAGCAACACTCTTCTTAGCATCATTGATAGCCTTAGCTGCTGCTTCCTTACCAAGTGCATCGATATATCCCGACTCATCATTGATGTCAGTCACGTTAACATTGATAAGACGAAGACCTATCTTCTTAAGCTCTATCTCTACATTATTAGACACTGATAACAGGAACTTATCACGGTCTGCATTAATCTCTTCAATCTCCATTGTTGCAATAACAAGTCTTAACTGACCGAGAATAATATCCTTGGCAAGCTCCTGAATCTCGCTCATCTTAAGACCAAGAAGACGCTCTGCCGCATTCTGCATAACCGCAGGCTCTGTAGATATACCTACTGTAAATCTTGAAGGAACATCTACACGGATATTCTGCTTAGAAAGTGCATTACGCAGATCAACATTGATTGATATAGGTGTCAGGTCCATATACTGATATGCCTGAATAACAGGAACGATAAATGCCGCACCACCATGCACGCACTTTGCCGAACGCTGCTGTCCGTTCTTATCAGTTCCTACCTTACCATAGATAACGAGCACCTTGTCAGAAGGACACTTACGATATCTTGAAAAGATTGCAGCCAGTGCTGCAAAAAGCAGCAAGACTATGATACAGATTCCTACTAAAATTGCCATACTTCTCCTCATTTCTGCGCTGTCATATATTATTTTGTCTGTGCCGCAGCGCTGGCACATAATATATCAGGTCAGATGTCATCCGCATTAATGCGGTTAATCATCAAACCGTGATTTGCCTGTGTGTTCAACTGCATGATGGCTTCCGTGGAACTTCTTCCATGCTGCAAATATCAGAAATATAAGTATTGCAATCCATGCCATATACATAACAACATAGAACCACACAACCGTTACCGGTTTTGCCGACGCAATGTTATCCCCGGTATAATAAAGAACTACATTGTCTCCCTTAAGCTGTGACAGTGCATCAATTCCCACTGCATAGATTTTATTATCGCTGTCATATACATATGCAACGCCATTAATCCTGTCATAAGGCACTTCTACCGAATTGCCTCTTCTTAACTTTATGTCTCCGGCAAGCACACATGATGTTATAAAAATAAGGAACAGACATATTGCAATAAAAAGTATATATGCTTTTATTGAAGAAAATCTCTGTCTGCGTTCCACCCTCTCATCATAGAACCCTGCATTGCTTCCCGAGCCGTTATAATCACTGTTGTCTCTGGCGGCCCTGTCCTGCCAGAATACATCATTGCCGTTAGGTCCTGCCATAAGCCAGATGCCTCCCACATATCCTTAATATTACAGCTTTTTATCAGTGTAGCATAAATGCAATATACTGTCTACAGTCAGACACGCTCAACAACAAGCACATCACCGACAATATCCGTAACTCTTATCTTGGTCCCTGTAGAAAGCTGTTCATGCTCTTCCGTCATTGCATCACATTCCATAAGGCTTCCCTGTACAACAATATTAACCTTGCCGTTACCTGATGAATTGGCAGGAATCGGTATATACACGCTTCCCTCTGCACCAATTGCATTCTTAGGATTAAATGTTCCGTTCGCAGTAAGCTTTGCTGTCTGCTGTGCAAGCTTTGCTATAAGATACATTGCTGCCGCTCCGAATATAAACCCGACCGCTGATGCCTTAAGTGAGCTTCCGTCCGAAGCGTACATAACCGATGCAGTCCATCCGAATACACACAGGAACGCCATTACCGTCTGTATTGTAAATATTCTCAGGCTGCCCGCATCTGCCGGATTAGTTCCCTCATGACTGACGCTGTCAGCATTCATGTCATGATTCATGGCTTCGTGTCCGATAGCATCATGATTAAGCACTTCATGTCCGTTAAAATCAGGAACATCCATGCTTCCTGCATCGAATCCTCCTGCGTCATGAAATCCTCCGGACAATGCATCACTGTCAAAATCTATTCCTGATGTATCACTGTAATTGACACCCTCTCCTCCATGACCTATCCCAAAGAGTACAAGTATAGTCTGAATAACCAGAATCAGTGTAGAAGGTATTGCCACACAATACAGAACTTTCTGAAACATATCCAATGCATTCCACCACTCTGTCATATCTTCCTCTTTCCGCAGGCATTCCGCCCACATTACATATTTTACTTTTGTTGCTGTATGTAAATTTAATTTACCTTTATTATAACATTGCCGTTATATTTGTCAATGTGTTTTTAAAATATAAAATTCCTATAATCTGCTTGATTTTTTCAATTTGTAATGATAATATCATCATATAAAATGTAAATGTAATTTACCCAATAATAACCGGAGGTGAAAGTAATGACTAATGCCGAACTTGGACGTATAATTAAGGAAGCACGAATTGCACGCAGGATGACTCAGAGTGAAGTTGTAGGTGATTTCATTACACGTAACATGTTAAGCCAGATTGAGAACGGCAATGCAGCGCCATCCATGCGCACACTTCAGTATCTTATGGATGTTCTGGACATACATATTAACATAGAGGAGATTTCTGAGTATTCATCAGATTCGGACACATGCATCACTAAGCCGGCAGTGGCAGAATCAGCCGGTATTTTTTTATCAAAGGAGGATAATTCATCAGCTTCCGGTTCATCCGCACTTATCAGCCGCCTAATGCAATACAAGCAGTTTTTTGCCGAAGGCCGCTATGATACAATATGCCGTGACATCGATAATATTCCCACAGATGGCGATAATATTTTTCATGATGAATATTGTGCCATCGGTGCCAGAAGCTGCTACGAATACGCAAGACAGCTTGCGGACTGCGGCAACGCCTGTGATGCGGTAGCATATGCCGACAAGGCTGCCGAATATGCCCGTCAGGGAATATATTCCAACAATGACATTCTTGCCAAGTCGATTCTCCTCTCGCACGAACAGGCTCTGCATCTTTCATGATATCCACATGAAGACACAGAGCCTGTCTTTAATTATATTTTCATATTAGTATATAATACTGACACAGAATACCGGCAACATCTTATCAGCCGGATTGGATTAGTAGAGATTGCGCACCTTGAATTCCTTTTCCGCCTCTCTTCGCTGATCCTTTTTAGCTATATCCTGTCTCTTATCATAGAGCTTTTTGCCTCTTGCAAGTCCTATCTCCATCTTAATAAGACTTCCGTTCAGATACACCTGAAGCGGTACAACCGTATATCCCTGCTGTGCTGTCTGTGCAGCAAGCTTGTTAATCTCCGACTTATGAAGCAGTAGTCTCTTCGGGCGGAGCGGATCCTTATTAAAAATATTGCCTTTCTCATAAGGTGTAATATTCATATTGCAGACATACACCTGACCGTTTTCTATTCTGACGTATGCCTCTTTTATACTGCACTTGCCCATTCGGAGTGACTTAACCTCAGTCCCGTGAAGTTCAATACCGGCTTCATACTTATCCTCTATAAAATAGTCAAAATATGCTTTTTTGTTATTTGCTATGAGCTTTCTTCCTTCTGTTGGCCTTGCCATTGCTTTGCTCACTCCTCTCCATATGTGATGACTGCACATTCTCAGCAGCGCTCACCATCTCAAAATCTATGGTTCTAAGCATTCTGTCAGTTCCGGCAACCTTAATGGTAACACGCTGTCCAAGCTTATATGTCTTATTATTAAGATCATTAACCATCTCATAGTGATTCTCATCATAAGTATAATATCCATCCTTCAGAGATGTAACAGGAACCATTCCCTCTATTGTATTCGGAAGTTCCACATATATTCCCCATGATGTCATTCCCGATATAACGCCTTCATACTCCTCACCTATATGATTCTCCATATACTGGACCATCTTAAGCTTATCTGTATCACGTTCTGCATCGTCAGCCCTGCGCTCAGTCTGGCTGGTATGCTTAGCAACCTCCGGAAGTATTGAATCATAATGCTTCAGCCTCTTCTGATTCATTCCTCCGTGCAGATTTTCCTTTATTATTCTGTGAATCTGCAGATCGGGATATCTTCTTATAGGTGATGTAAAATGACAGTAATACTTGGCAGCAAGGCCAAAATGACCTACACACTCTGTAGTATACTGTGCTCTCTTCATGGAGCGTAGCGTAAGCCTGCTGATAAGCATCTCCTCATCAGAGCCTTCGATTCTTGCAAGCAGCTTCTGAAGTTCCTTAGGATGAATCTCATCACTGTTCTTGTGAATAGAATATCCAAAATTATTGATAAATGTTGCAAGCCTCTGTATCTTCTCAGGGTCAGGGTTCTCATGGCTTCTGTAAAGGAATGGCATCTCCTGCCAGAAATAATCCTCTGCCACCGTCTCATTGGCAGCAAGCATGAAATCCTCTATAATTCTCGTTGCCTTATTACGTTCATACGGCTTAACCTCAACCGGATTGCCATTATCATCAAGTATAATCTTAGTCTCGGGAAAATCAAAATCTATCGAACCGCGCTTTCTTCTCTTCTCCCTGAGAATTGAAGCAAGTTCATCCATATCCTCAAACATACTGACAAAATCCGCATAAGCTGCGCGCTCATCCTCATCCCTGTCAGTAACTATCTTATTAACGCTTGTATATGTCATTCTCCTGTCAACATTAATCACAGTCTCAGCAATCCTGTGTCCTGTGATACTGCCATTGGAATCTATATCCATAATACAGCTCAACGCAAGCCTGTCCTCTCCCTGATTAAGAGAACATATTCCGTTAGACAGCTTGTGGGGCAGCATAGGTATTACCCGGTCTACCAGATATACACTTGTTCCTCTCTTATATGCTTCTTTATCAAGCGCACTCTTCTCCGTAACATAATGGCTTACGTCAGCAATGTGGACTCCCAGTCTGTATGTCACCTTACCATTATCATCATTCTTGACAAGCGTTATTGCATCATCAAGATCCTTGGCATCCTCACCGTCTATTGTGACAGTCTTGAGATTCCTTAAGTCGACCCTTCCGTTCTTATCTTTCTCATCAACTTCAGACGGAATATTCTTAAGGCTTGTCATAACATCTTCAGGAAATTCAACAGGAAGATCATACGCCCTCACTATTGACATAATATCTGTTCCCGGATCATTGATATGACCTATTATCTCTGTAACTTCTCCTTCCGGATTCCTTGTAGCCGTTCCGTAATTAGTAATCTTTACAACCACCTTGTGTCCTGTCATGGCTCCCATTGACTTATTAGACGGTACAAATACATCACAGCTTATCTTTGCATTATCAGGCACAACAAAGCCAAATGTCCTGTTATCCTGATATGTTCCTACAAGTTCTTTTATTCCACGTTCAACAATCTGTATAACCTTGCCTTCCATGCGCTTTTTCCCGGCATGCTGCTTAGTTACCGCCACTCTTACCGTGTCGCCGTGAAATGCTCCGCCTGTTGCGCTCTCAGGTATGAAAATATCATCATCCATTCCCTCAACCGTAACAAATCCAAAGCCACGCTTTGTAGATTCATAAACTCCGGTATATGATGTATTCTCAACCTTTGTATACTTGCCTCTCCTGGTCAGCCCTATTCTCCCCTCTTCCACAAGGCTGTCAAGGACTTTTGCAAGCTCTTGTCTCTGTTCCTTAGGTACCTGAAGAAATATTGCAAGCTCCTTAATCTTCATAGGGACATACAGTTCATCTTTAACAAGCTCCTCTATTAACTTTTTCCTTCTCTCAAATTCGTCCATATATTATTCCTCTTATTCCGCAGGCACATACTTCTCTTATTTCTAAAAAGAACACTCTTGATTACAAGAGTGTTCCCATCATTAAAAGTTGATATTCAGAATTAATGCAATCACCAGAAATGCTGCAACAAGACATCTTGTAAGAATAACAAGCTTACCTTCCGCAGAACGTCCCTTGTTCCTGCCCCAGTATGTATCAGCCGCACCGGCAATAGTTCCTGAGAGACCTGATGACTTACTCTCCTGCATCAATACAATAACAGTTAACACTACACATACAATTACAAAGACAATCATAAGAAAAATTCTTATGGTATCTGCCCAAGACATTCCAAACATCACAATACCTCCAAATATAATCACATAGATTGAATTATATCATATCATTTATCAAAAAACAATAATAATATTACATTACAGTGTTTTATCTATTCCAAGGCAGTCATATGCATGTACAGATGCCATTCTTCCTCTCGGAGTCCTGTTTATGAAGCCATTCTGCACAAGGTATGGCTCATATACATCTTCCAGTGTACCTGCATCCTCCCCTACGGCTGCTGCAATCGTCTCAATTCCAACCGGTCCGCCGCCAAACTTATTAATTATAGTAGACAGGATCAGTCTGTCATTACGGTCAAGACCGTCCTTATCCACATCCATAAGATTAAGTGCATAATCGGCAACTTCTCTTGTAATCCTGCCATCATATCTTACCTGGGCAAAATCCCTGACGCGCTTCAGCATTCTGTTAGCAAGACGAGGCGTACCTCTTGACCTTCTTGCAAGCTCATGTGCACCTTCTTCATCAATCTCCACGCCAAGCACCTGTGCTGAACGTCTGATAATCCGCTCAAGCTCTTCTGTTGTATAGAATTCAAGATGGCTGACAACACCGAATCTGTCTCTTAACGGTGCCGTAAGAAGTCCGGCTCTTGTTGTTGCCCCTACAAGCGTAAAATGCGGAAGATCCAGCCTTATCGACCTTGCAGAAGCCCCCTTGCCGATAACTATATCAATTGCAAAATCCTCCATTGCCGGATACAGGACTTCCTCAACCTGCCTGTTAAGTCTGTGTATCTCATCAACAAACAGGACATCACCCTCATTGAGATTGTTAAGAATTGCTGCCATCTCACCGGGTTTTTCAATTGCCGGTCCTGACGTAACCTTAAGATTCGTTCCCATCTCGTTGGAAATAATACTTGCAAGTGTCGTTTTGCCAAGTCCCGGAGGTCCGTACAGAAGTACATGATCAAGGACATCCTTACGATTCCTGGCAGCCTCTATATACACCTTAAGGTTGCTCTTGACGCGTTCCTGTCCTATATATTCTTCAAGCTTCATCGGACGCAGGCTGTTCTCAAGCTTCTCATCCTCAACAAAGCTCTCCGTTGAAATTACTCTTCTTTCCATATAACATTCTTCCCTTTAAATCATGGCAAGCTTCTTAAGTGCCGCCTTAATAAGCTGTTCACTGTCCATTGAATCAGCACCATCGACCATATTAACAGCCCTTGCCGCCTCACTTCTTCCGTATCCGAGAGCAACCAGCGCCTGTACTGTGTCATTCCTTGCATCTCCTGCCGGAAGGTCGTCAACCTCTTCATGTGACAGCCTTATTTCAAATGCTTCTTCGAGCTTCAGCTTATCTTTCAGTTCTATTATCATTCTCTGTGCTGTCTTAGCACCTATTCCCGGTGCTCTGGAGATTGCCTTAACATCATCTGACAATACCGCAAATCTGAGGTCATCCGGTGTTATCGTCGAGAGTATTGCAAGAGCTCCCTTAGGGCCTATTCCATTAACTGTGATGAGGAGTCTGAATATATCAACATCTTCCCTGTTAATGAAACCATACAGTGTAATAGAGTCCTCTTTGACATTGAGATATGTATGAATCTTAACCATGCTCCCACACGAAGGCATCTTATCTATAACCGTCTGCGGCACAATAATATTCATTCCGATTCCGGACGAAGTCTCAACAACTATTGATGTCTCCGATACTTCCGTCAGTTCTCCTTTTATATAGGAAATCATTCAGCAACCTCCCTGCTTCCCAGAAGATAATTAATAAACTGCTGCGCGGTTCTTCCCGATATTCCGCCGTGGCTTAACTCCCACTTGTTAGCTTCCGCACAAAGTTCTTCATCAGACATCTTAATTCCTGCTTTCCTTGCAAGCCCCGTAACAATGCCAAAGTACTCCTTCTGTGAAGGCTTGGAGTAATTAATAGTCACACCGAATCTGTTGACAAGGGAGAGCTTCTCCTCCATAGTATCTGACTTATGCATTCCGTTATCCATCTCAACATCATCTCTGTCATTCCATGTCTCCTTAATAAGGTGACGTCTGTTAGATGTTGCATATATAAGGATATTATCAGGTTTTGTCTCCACACCACCCTCTATAACTGCCTTAAGGAACTTATATTCAATCTCAAATTCCTCAAAAGAAAGGTCATCCATATATATTATAAATCTGTAATTACGATTCTTGATTGCCGCTATCACATTAGACAGATCTTTAAACTGATGCTTATATATCTCAATCATCCGAAGGCCCCTGTCATAATATTCATTGACAATTGCCTTAATACTTGTTGACTTACCTGTACCACTGTCACCAAACAGCAGGACGTTATTGGCCTTACGCCCCTCAACAAATGCTTCCGTATTATCCACAAGCTTCTTCTTCTGGATCTCATATCCTATAAGATCTGAAAGCATAACCTTGTCCATATTATTAATAGGATTAAATACAATATCATCGCCACGGCTGCTTATTCTGAACGCCTTATTAAGTCCGAACATTCCAACACCGTAATCCTTATAGAACTGTGTTACATGTGCAAAGAATTCTTCTTCATCAGCTGCGTTCTCAAGCTTCTCACTAAGGGCCTGTACCTTCTCGCTTACATTCTTATTATACATAAGCTCTTTCTTACCTATTGCCTTATAGTTACAGAGTCTTGTAAAGCAGTCAATTCCAAGTGCTTTCTCAATGGGTTTAAAATCAAAATTAAACAATTCCATAAATACACTGAAGTCATTCTTGGCAAACGCATTAACACTGCCATCATTAGCCCCGACCTTCTCACATGTAATACTGAATGGATTCTCATTGGTTATAAGAAGAAATGTAAGATAGTTGTGCCATAGATTCTTATCAAATCCGTAATCAGTTGCCACAACAAGGAGCTTGCGCACCTGTGCATATATGTCATTAATAAGCTCTCCGTTAGTCGCCTCACCACTTGTAAATCTTCTGTAAATATCCCCAAGATTATACAGGATGCTGTCCTTATCAAGATTTCCGTAAATAATCAGCTTTGCTATAATATTATGCATCACAGCCTCCAATCGTATGTTTGTTCTATTTTTACTATTAATAATACCGCACATTATATAAAACTTCAATATAATAATTGCAATTCAATTATATAAATGTTGTGCATTTAATTATGTATTTAAAATAGGACTTTCCTTATAACAATATTAATGGTATTATATCTATCGGTGAATCAACGGTTATCTCTGAATTAGTTATATTTATGTGATAATCGCAATTTTTTTACATAAAATTTAGTAAAAATGATGATTGACTTTACTTTTATCAATGTTATAATCATTCCGATGTGGTTGTAGCATGTAGGGGAACATCAAAGCAAAAGCTTTTATCACGAAAGGAGTTTTAAAAAGACAATGGCATTCATTAATGGTTTCAATTTATTTGTCTTCGCAATTCTTACACTTTTGTATTTTTACCAGATTATCTATGTTATCGTAGCTCTGGTAGGTGAGAAGAAGAAAGATCATTTTGATGAAGAGGCTAAGACATTACACCGTTTTGCATTTGTTATAGCAGCGCGTAACGAAAGCTCTGTAATAGCGAATCTGATTAAGAGTATCCGCCGTCAGAATTATCCGGCCGAGCTCATTGATGTAATTGTTATTGCTGATAACTGCACGGATAATACTGCAGAGATTGCAAGAAGCAACGGAGCAATCGTGCTTGAGCGTTTCAATCATATGCTTGTTGGTAAGGGATACGCTCTTGATTATGCATTTAACCGTATTGACAGTGAGATGGGCGGCGTTGAGAAGTATGACGGTTATTTCATTTTCGATGCTGATAACATTATTGACCGTAACTATGTTCGCGAGATGAACAAAGTATTTGATAAGGGTTACCGTGTAATCACAAGTTACCGTAACTCTAAGAACTATGACACTAACTGGCTTACAGCAGGTTATGGCCTCTGGTTCCTGCGTGAGGCTAAGTTCCTCAACAACCCACGAATGATGATGAATACAAACTGCGCCGTATCAGGAACCGGTTTCCTTATGAGCAGTGCTATTGTTAAGGCTAATGGCGGATGGAAGTACCACCTCCTTACAGAGGATATTGAATTCTCTATCGTAAGTGCCATTAAGGGTGAGCGTATCGGATATTGTGAGAAGGCAATTCTCTACGATGAGCAGCCTACTTCATTCAAGCAGTCATGGAATCAGCGCATGCGCTGGTCAAAGGGCTTCTACCAGGTAATGTTCAAGTATGCAGGGCAGCTTATTTCTACAATGTTCAACAAGAAAGAGCGTTTCACATCATGCTATGACATGCTTATGACTATCGCACCTGCTACACTGCTTACAATTACATGTATCCTTGTTAACCTTGCAGGTCTTGTAACATGTGTTATTGAACCTTCAATTGTTCCGGTACTTTTCCCGGTAGCAGCAAAGTCACTTCTCTTCACATTTGTTAATATGTATGCAATGCTCTTCTTCGTAGGACTGCTTACAATTATTACAGAATGGAAGCAGATAAGATGCAGCGGATTTAAGAAGTTTTTGTATCTCTTCTCATTCCCTGTTTACATCTTTACATACATTCCGATTGCTATTGTAGCACTCTTCAAGAAGGTTGAGTGGAAGCCAATCGCCCATACATGTGTAAAGACTGTTGAGGAGATGCAGGCTAAGTAATTCGCAATAATATGACCATCACATAACTTAAAAATGCCATCAGTTTGTTCATTCAACAAGTACTGATGGCATTTTTAATATTTATATAATTTATATTGAAAGGTACTAACATATGAATAATCCTACAATCGCTGATTTTCTATCGACATTTAATAAAATTATAAGCTCATTTGTAAATAATGACAATGAAAATATTACACTATACTCCTCCGTTCTGAAAGATACATACAATGTTCTCAACAGCAACGAACGCAGCACTTGTTTTCAATATATTTCTGATTTCTTCAATGAGCAAAATGATACATATATAACTATATTTTTCATGTCATATCTGTTAAAGACACTCAACTCTGCTGAAGCCATCATCCATATACAGCATACAATATCCCAATCCGGTATTTCTCCTATTGATGCCCTGAACATAATATTTCAGATGAGCTCTTTTTCATTTTCAACAGATTTAAAAATTGATACGGCTGACTTTTACAAAGAACAACTTTCAATATATCAGAATAATATAAGCAAGCTCAATTCACTCACGGAATCATATACATTCGTACCATATGATGTGCGCAACAAAGACAGAATAGCAATCATGTGCCGCATGTTATACTCTGACAGACATGCACCTACAGTTATTATCATAAATCTGTTTAACTGGTTAAAAAAGCTTGGGTATGAAGTATGCCTCTTTATAGAATATATGGGTCAAATTCAGGATGAGAATGTAATTAACTGGTATAGACCTTCTATAGAGAATAAAATTTTTTCTCAGGCTGGTGATTTTAATATAAATTATCTTGGCGTAGATATCAAAGGACATAATATTGTTTTCTCTAACAGCAACTATGAGCAGATGGCACGTCGCACTTTTGATTTGATTTATGATTATAATCCGTTATTTGTAATTAATGTAGGTGGATGCAATCCTATCGCTGACCTGTGCAACAACATCACAACTGTATGCTGCATGCCGTGTATCAACAAACCTGCCCTCAGTACATCTTCTATCTATATCAGATATTTTCCGTACACAGAAGATGATGACAGGATATACAATGATTTATTGCTCAATTACCAGCATGTATATGATATGCCATTCGTCGAAGAATTGTCAGGCTCCAACGGATGTATTCAGGTCAAAAGTGATTATGGCATAGATGAAGATAAATTTGCTATTATAATAGCAGGCAACCGTCTCGACAAAGAGATTCGTCAAAGATTCATACAACTTCTGAATGATATCTCTTCAACTGAAGATAATGTAGTATTTGTCTTTATCGGTGACTGCCCTTTATTAAAAAACACACTTAAAGATTGTGACTTCTATAACAAATGTGTATTTACAGGGGCTGTAAGTAATTTTAAGGGTGCTGTAAGTATTGGTGATTTATTTCTTAATCCGCCAAGACAGGGCGGTTCGACCGGCGCATATTATGCGATTGAATGCGGAATACCTGTATTAACACTTCCCAGCTGTGACGTTGCAAGTGTAGGTAACGCATTCACATGTCACACAATAGATGAGATGAGCGATATCATTCACAGATACATGCACGATTCTGAATATATGAATCAGCAGATTCAAAACTGCAGGAGTAGTTTTGAAAAGATATGTTCATGCAAAGATAATCTGCCTTCAATTACATCATTTATCAGCAAACTTAAGGAATATATGAATAATGGGGGTAGGTAATTATGCCTATCTCCCCACACAGTATGTTTGTTATAACTATTCCGGATTATTCCTCATATCTCGGCAGATCCACAATTATTGCTTCATGATGGACTGCCGGAAGGAACTTTTCCATAACCTCTTTAGTATTAAGTCTAAGGCTTGAAGTATTAATACACGGATGACATCCAAGAGACTCTCCTTCAAGGACTTCTCTGTCTATCAGCAGCTGCACGTTATTGTCCTTATCATTCATAAGTCCCATTATCGATACAGAGCCGGGTGTTATATCAAGAAATTCCTGCATATATTCCTCATCCGCAAATGATAATCTTGCAGAGCCTATCTGCTTAGACAGATCCTTTGTCTTAAACACCTTATCTCCCGGCATCATAAGCATATAAAACTGCGTCTTCTGTCTGTTGCATAAAAACAGATTCTTGCATATAAGTGTACCAAGAATGCTGTCTATACAATTGCACACTTCCATTGTTGTAGCCGGTTCATGGTCCGTTCTGTAATATTCCATACCCAGGCTGTCAAGGAGGTCATACACACGTATCTCCTTATCAAGTCTGCCTTCTTCATTCTCCGGTCTTCCTTTGATCAATTTCATAACAATCCCAATTCCTGCGCTGTCTTTTGCACATATCAAGTTATACAAAAAATCCTGCCATGTATAAACACGCGCACACAATTCCTGCACCAAACGTCAGTGAACGTGTAAGCCTGTCATGATTATGCAGCTTAAGTGAAGCTTTGTCACATATAATCACCTGAAGCTTCTGCCCGGTATTATATTTTTTCATTACATACGCTTCTCCGGTCATCAACTTACCGTCCATTGTGTAATAAAAGCCTATGGTCCTTATCCTGCCGCCTTTGGCTCCAACGTGTTCCTCATACCTTTCACAGGTCACTTCCTGACTGTGATAAAAGTAAAAAAAGAAAAATGAGCACATCAGCAAGCCATATGCCAATGCTGATGTAAAAGTGGCAAAAGCCGTTCTGCACACTGAATTAACAGTAATGATGAATACCATGCCTCCAACTATAAGCAGAGCTATTATAAGCTTAACGGCAAAACAAATTATGTGAGTTATCTTTTCCATAATAGCAGTTAAAATGTCCCTGCAATCGTTTTTGCAAGTGCATCGATATCTTCATTCTGAGCCTGCTTTACGGATGACTTTATTGTCACCTTCTGTTCAAGGATATTCAGGTTCTTACATTTGCCAAGAAGCTCCGCCGTCTGTTTTGCTGTCATTGCCGCCCATGTACCATTCTCAATCAGTGCAACCGTGCGGTTCTGGAAATTATGTGCAGCAAGGTCATGCAGCAGATCTTCCATCTTCACGAATATTCCTCCATTGTAGGTTGCTGATGCAAATACAACATGGCTGTATTCAAATGTTGCCGCAACTATCTCAGATGCCGGTACAACAGAAACATCAAACATCTCAGTTCTTATACCAAGCTCATTGAGCCTGCAGGCAAGAATCTCAGCCGCATTCTCTGTATTGCCGTATATTGAGCCATATGCAATGACAACGCCCTGTTTCTCAGGCTCATACCTGCTCCATTTGTCATATGCTGCAATATAATCAGCAAAATCCCTGCGCCATACAAATCCGTGAAGCGGACATATCATTGATATCTCAACTGCAGATGCTTTTTTAAGAAGTGCCTGCACCTGTGCTCCGTACTTGCCTACAATATTGGTGTAATATCTTCTTGCTTCATCAAAATAATCCCTGTAAAAATCTACCTCGTCAGCAAACAGTGCTCCGTTAATTGCTCCAAAGCAGCCGAATGCATCTGCCGAGAAAAGAATCCTGTCTGTCTTATCATATGTTACCATTACCTCAGGCCAGTGAACCATAGGTGCCATTATAAATGTAAGATTATGCTTTCCTGTAGAAAGCTCGTCTCCTTCACTGACAAGCTTTAACTTTGAATCAATGTCAAAATTGAAGAACTGCTTAATCATTCCTGCAACCTTGGCATTAGTCACTATAACAGTCTCCGGATGTCTTCTCGTAAGATTTTCAATCATTGCACAGTGATCCGGCTCCATGTGATTAACTATCAGATAATCAAGTGGTCTGCCATTAAGCGTGTGTTCAATATTCTCAAAGAATATACCGCTAACTGCCTTATCAACGGTATCTAACAGGACCGTCTTTTCATCAAGCAGCAGATATGAATTATAAGATACCCCGTAAGGAACCTTGTAAACGCCCTCAAATAGTGAAAGACGGCGGTCATTGCCACCTACCCACACAAGGTCTTCTGTAACATTTCTTGTACAATACATAATCATTACCTCCTGAATAAATAGAATAATAATACATCCCCTGTTTACAGCCCATTTTGTACCAGATATTCTTCATTGTCAAGAATATCCTGAGGATTTCCGTCATATATTATCCTTCCGTCTGACACGAATATAACCCTGCTGCATACCTGCCTTACAAAATCAAGGTCATGTGAAGCTATTATCTTAAGATGTTCAAAGCTGTTAAGTACCGATATCAGATTGCGTCTGTTGCGCGGATCAAGTGCTATTGTCGGTTCATCCATCAGGATAATGTCAGGTGTCATGGAAAGTATAGTTGCAATCGATACAAGCTTTTTCTCGCCGCCTGACAGCTTATATACAGGTCTGTCCGCAAGATGTGTGGCATTAACCATCGCAAGTGCATTATCAACCCTTCTTGCAACTTCATCTTCAGGGAGGCCATAATTAACCGGTGCAAATGCAACATCTTCTCTCACAGTTGACATAAAAAGCTGACTGTCTGAATCCTGAAAGACATAACCAATCTTTTCTCTTATAATAGAAAGCGTATCTTTGCGTACCGGAACCTCTTCAATACGTATCTCCCCCGTTGCCGGCATGCACAGGCCCACAAGCAGCTTCAGCAATGTAGACTTACCGGCCCCGTTGGCTCCTATCACGCCAACAGATTCATGTTCTCCAACATGCAGTGAAATATTTTCAAGCACACGCCTGCTGTTATCATAAGCAAATGACACGTCATTTACATCTATATGAATATGACTCATATAATAAAATCTCCTACTATTTCAAATACATGTACATACCTGAGCAGTACCATTATGCTGCAGAATGCCGCAAGCAATGCAATGTCTTTTAGTCTCATATGTACTGTATTCTTATAAATAAATGTACCTCTGCAGCCTCTCAGGCACATGCTCTCATACACTGCTGATGCCCTGTCCATTGAACGCAGCAGAATCTGTCCGGTAAGCGGTCCCCAAGCCCTGAATGCAATTCCTTTCTGTCCGGGTGCACGCTGTGAATATGCCTGTACAGTCTGGTTAACTTCCTCAAGAAGCACTGTAATATACCTGTATATAAGCAGCACAAGTGTTACAATTATCTTAGGCATGTGAAGTCTTGCCAGTGCCGCACATATATCTTCTATCCCGGTTGTGATAATGAGTATATACGCCGCCGTAATCGTAAAAATGCCTTTAAGAATTAATGTCACCATTGATCCGGGAGGATTGAATATCCCGACGAGGCACACAAAAGGTATTATATATCCTATTCTTTTTATACATAACCCCACGCTCAGCTCTCCAATAATGAACATGCAGAGAGGATACAGTATCATGGCAAGCTCTCCGGCAGCATCAGTGTTATCAAATGACACCACCGTTATTATGTATATAATTGTCACAAGGAACTTAAGGAGCGGGTCAGCCTCCTTTAACCGTCCTGCTCCTTCCTGCATTGAATTAATTCTGTGCAGTTCATGTATTGCATTTTCTATCTTACTCATGCTTTCTTCTAAAGAGCCTGAACATCACACATAACAAAGAACACAGTGCTATTACGGCAGCTCCGCCTACGATACCCGATAATGATGTACCTGCCTGTGAATCTGTTGTCTTTACCGAATAATCAGGAAGCAGCGCTGTCTTCTCCTGAACACTTGCTGCCGCTTCATATATCCCGTCAGATGCCTCTATCTCATCTTCTCCCGTTATCTTCTGGATTGACCACTCAAGTCCGTCAGGATATTCCGATGCTGCCAAAGAGAGACCTCCGCCTATTACAACTGCGGCAGTTACAAGAATTATAACTGTTTTCTTGTAGCTTAATCCCGGCTTTTTATCCACTCCATCATTAATCCCCCATAACAGTTCGGGTCTTGCCTCATATATAAAACACAGGACTGCTGCCGTTATCAGCCCCTCAACCGCTCCTATAGCCAGATGTATAGGCTGCATTACAGATACAAATACCGTGAGCGGAAGCTGTGTTACACCTGAAGCTGTTGTCTCAAGGCATACTGAAAATGCTCCAAGCTGAAGTGTCACAATACATCCGATTACCGATGCTACTATAATCTTCCACCTGCATGCACCTTTTCTCATCATCGGTCTCCATATCAGCATGGCACCGATAAAGCACCCATAGAAAGCCATATTCCATATATTACAGCCAAGTGCCAGAATACCGCCGTCAGCAAATAACAGGCATTGTATCAGAAGTACGCCTATCATTGTCAAAAAGCCCGCATAAGGCCCCAATATTGCCGACAAAAGCATTCCTCCGCAAAGATGTCCCGAAGAACCCGTTCCCGGTATTGTAAAGTTAATCATCTGTGTTGCAAATACAAATGCTCCCATTACTCCCATCACAGGAATCCTCTTGGGATCATCCACCAGTTTTACTTTTTTTACCGAATATCCCGCTGCCACTGCCGAGCAGGCATACATTGTTGCCGCAACTGCCGGTGCGACGAGTGCGTCTGCCATATGCATATCTTAGTCCTCCATGTTCTCTATAATGTCGCGTATTTCCCTTATTGAGCGTCCTGATGACTTTGCCAGTCTTCTGACATCATCATATTCAAGTTTGCTTCTTACCACCCCATATCCGCTTGCTTCCTTACATCTTACATCCCCGAATTCAGTATGAAGTGTCTTCTCACTGCGCTCAAGAATCATTCTCTCACAGTGGTATACCCTCATTCCAAGTGTTGTTGTATTCCTGAAAATGAGACCGGCAATCCTTTCCATGTCCTCTTCCCTGCACATAACAGTAAGCAGCGTTCCCGGCCTTGACTTCTTCATTCCTATTGCAGTTGTATACACATCTAAAGCCCCCTCGTCCATGAGAAGCTCCGCTGCATATCCCAATTCTTCTGCCGTCATGTCATCAATATTGCAGCAAAGCTGGACTATCGTTTTAGCTGTCCGTGTAGCCTGTATACCAACAAATACCCTGACACAGTTTGCTGCGGCAAAATCCTTTGTACCCATTCCGTAGCCGATTCTGCTCACAGTCATCTGCGGCATATTACCGAACTCATCAGCAAAATGCTTAACAAGAGCAGCTCCCGTAGGCGTACACAGTTCTCCTTCTATGCTTCCTGCCCTCAATGGTACATCATTCAATATAAGTGCCGTTGCAGGTGCCGGAACCGGAAGTATTCCATGAGCACATCTGACATTACCAAAGCCGGTTGTCACAGGTGATACAACTATCCTGTCCGCACCTATAATATCAATAAGCATGCAGCAGCCTATTACATCTGCCATTGCATCCTTACTTCCGACCTCATGAAAATGTATCTCGTCAGCACTTTTACCATGGACCCTGCTCTCCGCCTGCGCAATACACTCATATACCTCAACTGCATTCTTCTTAACATTCTCGCTTATTCCCGCTGCATCTATAACATGTCTTATGTCATGCATCGATGCTCCATGATGGTGATGATGCTCCGCATGGTGGGATTCAAGCTCCTCATGCCCGTCAATCGTCACATTCATGTGTGTTCCATTTATACCGCATTTTACTGAAGGAACAGCCTCAACATGCAGACCTTCAATTCCAAGTGAATTCATCTTATCCGTAAACTTTTTTCTGTCTTCATCATTAAGGAGTTCATACAGTGCGCCCATCAGCATATCTCCTGCCACGCCCATAGAACACTCTATATATAATATCTTCATATATTAGCCTCACTGTTTTTTGGCTGCATATGGTTAATCATGCTCGCCATATACCCTGCTCCAAATCCATTATCTATATTAACAACACTGACGCCGCTTGCACATGAATTAAGCATGGACAACAGTGCCGACAATCCGTGAAATGATGCGCCGTATCCGACACTTGTAGGAACTGCTATCACCGGACAGTCTGCCAGACCTCCTATTACACTTGCAAGAGCACCTTCCATTCCCGCTATTGCAATAATAACCTGCGCATTCATTATATCTTCCATATGTGCCATAAGCCTGTGAAGACCTGCGACTCCGACATCGTAGAGCCTTACGACCTCATTGCCGAGAGCTTCTGCCGTAAGTGCAGCCTCCTCAGCAACCGGAATATCACTTGTTCCGCCGGTTGCAACAACAATCTTTCCCATTCCGTATGGCGCCGGCACATCTCCTATTATTCCGATACGCGCCAGCTCATCATATCTGAGTTCCATATTATCCGACACATACTCAGCAGCTTCCCCTGACATCCTTGTTATAAGTATTACATCCTGTCCATTCTGCTGCATCTGCTTAGCAATTCCAAGTATCTGTTCCTTAGTCTTGCCTGCACCGTATATAACCTCCGGTACACCCTGACGTATTCCGCGGTGATTATCAAGCTTCGCGTAGCCTATATCAGTAAACGGTTCTTCCTTTATCTTAAATGCTGCGTCCTTCACGGACATTCTGCCGTCCGACACCGCCTTAAGCATATCAATAAGTTCTCTTTCTTCCAACTCTGATCTCCTGATTCTCTTCAATCTGTACAACCATATAAATGCACAAAAAAAATTGCAACAAAAACAACCTGCCTGCATGATACATTCATGTTCATACCGGCAGCAACGCACTTCATGTGCTTAATTGTCTTCGTGGCAATTACATTAAATATTATTCTAACATAACAGATACATCAAATCAAGCCGTTACTCAGGCTTGCGCATATTCCCTGTAATCTTCTTCACATGCAAAAAGAATATACTGTCCGTCAACATATCCCATATATCCGCTCTCTACATTATATCCCTTCATGAACAAATCCTCCTGTAAATATGGCGGCTTCATGCCGTCCGCTTCACCTTACAGAAGGATTATCCCATATCTTATGTCCAATAAACACCACAGTGCTGATTATCTTTTTACATATTCACCTATCTTCATATCTGCTTTAAGGATATGGTTGGTAAGCCATCCGACAAGAAAATCCATAAGCTCTGTCAGATATTCCTGCTGATTGTTGTCCATAGCCTCTATATCGTTAAAATCAATCTCAACCAGACGCTCGACAAAGGCCGCATGTGCTCTCTTCTGCGCTTCAAGTTCAGGATACCCGATTTGCTCCATATACTCTTCTTCATCTGCAAAATGATGGCGTGTATATTCCTCAAGCTCTTCAAGTATATGCATTATCCTGTCATATTTGTCGTGGAGAAAATCTGCTCTTATAAGTTCATTAGCCTCCGCCATTATCTCAAACAGCTTTCTGTGCTCATCATCAACGAACTCTATTCCTGTCCTGAATCTGTCAGCAAATACAAACATTTCGCTGCCTTTGCCGTCTGCTTTGCTGCTTTCACATGCATCAGTACCGTCTTTTTCAGGTTCTCCGTCATTTCCTAGCTTTCCAATCATCATATCACTGCTGAGTATATGCGTGTAAAGCCACTTTATAAGATATGACAGCATATCCTTAACCGCTTCCTGCGCATTAGACGCATCTATGTCTGCACCGCGCATCTCATCAACCTTCTTAACAAAAGAAGCATGCTCAATTCTCTGTCTTGCAAGCTCAGGATCAGAAGTCTTCTCCATATATTCTTCCTCATGTGCAAAATGTACCTCTGCATAATCTCTGAGCTTTGCAAGCATGCTCTTCATTATAATCACATTATCAGCATCTTTTTCTGATGAAAGCGCAACAGCCTCATTTATTATCTGAAAAAGCATTCTGTGTTCATCATCAATCTGTTTGTTGCCTGTAAGGCAGTCATCAGTAAATTCGTACATACTAATCTCCATTCTTGCCCGTTTTTCAGGGCATCCTTAGTTTGTGCGCAAGCACAAATCTTGTGTGTGAAAAATCTTATTTTTCACACTAATCTCCATTCCGCAGCATACTGCTAAAATTCTATCCCCTTACGTGCCATGATTCCGTTATCATAAGGATGCTTTACTTTTTGCATCATTGTCACATAATCAGCTTTTCTTATCAGCTCTCCTTGAGGATTTCTTCCTGTAAGTACCAGTTCAAGACCCTCTTTTCTATTATCCACAAAATCAGCTACATTTGCAAGCGGAACTATGTTGTGATTAACCGCTGAGATTATCTCATCAAGGATAATCACGTCAAAATCTTCCGATTTCTCAACTATTCCCGCAAAATATGCCCTATAATAGCTCTTTGCTTTTGCAAGCTGTTCACCGCTCATATTGGATACTCTTCCGTAATGCTCCTTCTCAGAAAATATTTCTATATTGCTGTTCAAAGCAAGTGTCTTTAATTCAGATGAATTGCCGGGTTTAAAAAACTGTGTTATAAGAACCTTCTTACCGCTTCCGGCAGCTCTTGCGGCAAGCCCCATAGCTGCAGTTGTCTTACCTTTGCCATCCCCGCAGTATATGTGGACAAGTCCCGTATTCCTATTGTCTGCTGTCATTAATATTAATCTCCGTTCACGCATTCATTATTCTGTATATATAGTCCATATCAAGTGCCTGCCTCACATCTTGTGCAAGTCTGTCATACTGTGCCTGTCTGTACGCTTCTCTGTCAAATGTGCCCGTATCAATATCTATTCCTTTTTTCTGTGCCGCAATATTAATTATTGCCTCATCAAGTCCATTATCAAATATCCCGTGCACATAACTTGCAAGTACACTTCCATTCTGTATTATTGCACTGTCAATCCCGCTTCTTCCCATATGTATCTCATATCCGCTATAAGGGATTGAATTAAGCTTTTCGTACATTCCGACAAGTCCTGATATTACACCGCCAGTCTGCGTCTGTGTCTTATCATTTGCAAATACCGTGTCGACAGGGATAAGTTCCATTCCTGATATTGTCTCACATCTGCTGTCCTCTGCACCGCACTCATCAGATATTGTATTGCCAAGTATCTGAAGGCCTCCGCATATTCCGAATGTAATACCTCCTGCTGATGCGTGTTTTTTTACGGCAGCTTCAAGACCGTTCTGCCGCATCCACAGCATATCATGAATAGTGCTCTTTGTTCCCGGTATTATTATTATGTCGGGATTGCGAAGCTGCGATGTCTTATCAACATATCTTACTGATACACCGGCAAACCTCTCAAATGTCATAAAATCAGTAAAATTCGATATTCTCGGAAGTCTTATAACTGCAATATCAATATCCTTCTTTTCCTGAGAGTCAAATCTTTCACTTAAGCTGTCCTCGTCATCGATATCCGCATGTGAATATGGCACAACTCCGACACATTTTATCCCCGTCAGTTCTTCTATCCGGCTGATTCCGCTTCCGAGTATCGCAAGGTCACCCCTGAACTTGTTAATTATAAGCCCTTTGATTCTGTCACGCTCATCAGGCTCAAGAAGTGCTGCTGTCCCGTAAAGCTGTGCAAATACACCTCCTCTGTCAATATCCCCAACAAGAAGTACCGGCGCATTAGTCATGGCTGCAAGTCCCATATTTACAATATCATTTTTTTTCAGATTAATCTCTGCCGGACTACCCGCACCCTCAATTACTATATAGTCATTCTCTGCCGCAAGCCGCTCATATGCCCCCATAATATCAGGTATAAACTGCTTTTTGCATGCAAAATATTCTGAAGCTCTCATATTGCCGTAGACACGCCCATTCACTATCACCTGTGAACCTACGTCTGTTGTCGGCTTAAGCAGTATCGGATTCATATCCGCAGAAGGCTTTTTATATGCAGCCTCAGCCTGTACTGCCTGCGCTCTTCCAATCTCAAGCCCGTCTTCTGTTATGTATGAATTAAGCGCCATATTCTGTGATTTGAATGGTGCCACACTGTAACCGTCCTGTGCAAGTATTCTGCATAACGCCGTGCACAGAATGCTTTTGCCGGCGTTGGACATAGTGCCCTGAATCATTATGGGTCTGGCTTTTTTCATAGAAGGCTCCTTTCCTGATGATGCATAATATATTTACAGCAAGTGCCTGTAGAATCTTCAGAACAGAAATGACTTGAGGAAGCCTGCGGCTGTCCCGAATATTACTATTGCCGCTGCGGATGCAGCATACATGAGACGGCATGTTTTACGGATGTCCTCCGGCTCTATTGGCCGGATGTCATCTCCGATATACGGCTTCTCATGCAGCACTCCGCCATACCATGCATTGCCTGCGAGCCTCACGTCAAGAGCTCCTGCACATGCACTCTCCGTCTGTGCTGAATTAGGGCTCGCATGCTTCATTCTGTCACGCCTGAATATTTTCCATGCTCCTGCAGCATTAAGCCCCGTGAACTTAGCTGCCGCAATTATAAATAATGCTGACAGCCTTGACGGAATATAATTCAGCACATCATCAAGCCTTGCTGCCGCCTTGCCAAACGCTTCATATCTGTCATTTATATAGCCCAGCATTGAATCCATGGTATTAACCGACTTATAGAAGAATCCTCCTGCCGCTCCGCACAATGCCGTATAGAATACCGGGGCAATTACTCCGTCAGAAGAATTCTCGGCAACAGTCTCGACTGCCGCTTTAATTATTCCTTCCTTATCAAGTACCTTCGTATCTCTTCCTACAATCATTGATACAGCACGTCTTGCGCCCTCTGTATCACCGGCTTCCATGGCTGCACATACGAGCATGCTTTCTTTTTTCAGTGACTTAGCCGCTATAACAAAATAATCCATAACAGTCTCTGCAACAAAAAAAAGCCATATATTTATATTAAAACTTATAATCTCTATAATAAGCGGAAATGCCGTAGATATCACAATAACAGCAGCAGCCGTCAATGCACCTCTCGCAATTTTTCTCTTTCTGCTTACATTCTCTTTATTGAGTGCTGAATCAAGCATTGCTATAAGATTGCCTATAAGGCATATCGGATGCATTCCGGTATGCGGATCACCGAGTATCATATCAAGTATAAATGCTGCCGGCAGCGCCAGCATCTGCATAATTATCCATTCTCTCATAACTAAAACCCTATTCTGTCCGTTACATCAAGCACCCCGTCCTTATATACAGCAGCATATCCGCTGCCATTGCCGCACTGCCATCTGTAATATTCATGATGCTTTTCGTATTTTTCCAAAATACTCATAATAGTTCCGCCATGTACAACCGCAGCCACCGCGTTTATTCTATTATGCCCGCCGGTCATTTGGAGCATCTGCATAAAGCCGTTAATGCATCTTCGCCTGAACTCCTGCGGTGACTCACCGTTTGGAAATGCAATCTGCCCATCAGAATCAATCCAGCGCTGGTAATCTGCATTACCATTCAGCTCCTGATAATTATATCCCTCAAAATCACCAAAATCACATTCCCTGAAATCATCAATTATTATCTTTTTCTTATCAGGAAATAATATATCCGCTGTTGCAATGCATCTTTTCATTGGTGACGTAAAAACAGCTTCTGCACCTTGACAGACAGCCGGAATGGAATTTCCCTTAATATCCGGCACCAATTCCCGCAGCTCTTTCAGTCTCTCTATTCCTTCCGTGCATAGTTCTTCATCAGTTCTTCCGATATATCTCTTTTCGAGATTACCTGCTGTTGCACCGTGTCTTATAAAATATATTATCATTTTAACTGCATTCCTATTCCACAGAACACTCTGTATACGGCATCTGCCTGATTTGCAAGTTCACAGCACACACGTCCCGTCTTCTCGCGCCACTCTCTGTCTTCTCTTCTTAACGGTACAATTCCCGAACCAATCTCATCACATATTATAACGCAGTGAGGATGCAACATAATGTATTCGTCCAGTCTGCTGTCAAAATCTTCATTCATAACTGCTTTCTGTAAGTTGTATATGCAGTCCGTGTCACCTACAACACCGTCATCATAATCCGTAACTCCAAGCCTGCTCATGGCATAATCAAGCTTGCCCTGTGCCATTCCTCCGGTAACAAGTATCATCTAAATGCATCCTTTCTTCATAAGCAGTTCAGCGACTGCAATAACAAGCGCCATAACAAGCTCCGACACCTGAACATACCAGCCTGCAAGATCCCCTGTGAAGCCTCCGAACTGCTCACATATACAGAAACTGTATACAAAGAACACTATTACTGCCGCAGCAATTACCGCAACAGCGCAAGGCAGGCTGATATTTGCCATTACACCAACGCTTAACAGCAGCCATATTATCATAACGGCTGAGGTTACATTCTTTGACGAGCTTTTTTGTTCGCCGGCTCCCATTCCATCCTGCCTTGCAGCCCTGAAATTAACTACAGACATTGCAGCCATTGCCCTTGAAATAACATATGTGCATGCAAATATCCCAACAAGCGTGTGAATCTCTGACAACGCACCTGCATACAGCACAAACCAGAGTACGCCATATATAACCGCAAATGCTCCCGCGTTGGAATCTTTTAATATCTCAAGCTTACGCTCCTTTGTCTGGTATGAAGAAACCGCATCCGTGGTATCACAGAAGCCGTCCATATGGATTCCGCCCGTTACAAGTACCGGAACTGCCGTCATCAGTGCCACCCTCATCAGTTCACCTGCTCCAAGCCAGGTGAACGCCGCATCCGCCAACCACTGGATAAGTCCAATGATTATCCCTATAACAGGCAGAAAGCACATTGAATATTTCATATCCTCTTTATCTATACGGACACCCACAACGGGTATTCTCGAAAATGTCATAAATGCTGCAAGCATTCCTTTTATAATTCTCATCCTCACTGCCCTTTCCATACCACAGGCCTGCCGCACGCCACTTCCACAACCATATCTGACATTGTTGCAAGCTCACAGTTAATCCGGCCAAGCTGACGTATGTATTCCATTGTTGATGCATCATATTCCATTCCGTCTGCAAATACTTCATTGGTTACAACAACAATATCCGCAAGCTGTGTGTCCGCAACTGCAGTAATCCCGTCAATTATCCTTTGTGACGGCTGCAATTGTAATTGAGACATGCCGCTGTCATGTATCACGGCTTTTACACCTGTCTCAGCCCTTCCATACATCTCATTGGCAAGCAGATTCGAGATACATTCGATAAGTATTGTACTTTTCTTATTGCTGTCATACGGTGTTATAAAAGGAATAATCTCCTCTATGCCATATGGCTTCTCAATTGTCTCAAAATCTGTATTAATACGCCTTTTTTTATGTATTTCTATTTTCTTTCTGCTCTCATCATCATATGCACTCATCGTTGCCACATATATAAGCCTGTCCTCATGCATATCAACTGCAAGTTTTTCCGCATATTCACTCTTGCCGCTTGCTCCGGCTCCTGATACAAGAATAAGTCTGCTCATAATTTCTTATATTCCTGCATGCCGAATTCTGCAAATGTAGGCATATCATAATACATTGCAAGTGCCATATCAATAATAGGCATAATACTCACGGCACCTGTCCCCTCACCAAGTGCCATTCCTATATTAAGAAGCGGTTTCAGTTCAAGCTTTTCCATAACTGCCTGGGCAGCAGGCTCGGCAGATACATGTGACGCTATCATGTAGTCTCTGCACAGCGGTGCAAGCTGCACTGCCGCCAGTGCGGCCGCTGATGAAATTATACCGTCTATTATCACAGGAACCTTATAATATGCGCCGCCAATGAACAATCCCGCCATTCCTGCAATATCAAAGCCGCCAACCTTGGCGAGCACATCAAGTACATCATTTCTGTCAGGTTTATTCAGCGATATTGCGTCTTTTATCACATTTATCTTATTGGCAAGCCCTGTATCCGAAAGCCCGGCTCCTCTTCCGGTTACCGATTCAGGCTTAATATCAAGCATGACAGACAGTACTGCGGATGTTGTCGTTGTATTGCCAATTCCCATCTCTGCCGCAGCAATCATATCATAGCCTTTGTCCTTCAGTTCCCTTACAGTATCTATTCCTGCAAGCACAGCGCTTACAGCCTGCTCATTTGTCATTGCCGGACCTTTTCTTATATTACCGGTGCCGCGCTGTGTCTTTCTCACCCGGACACCGGCAATCTCGGTAAGCATTCCTACGTCTATTGGGAATACATCAACGCCGTTACATTTTGCCATGGTACATACACTTGATATTCCCGACAGCATATTCTTAGCCACAAGTGCCGTTATGCTGCTGTCCGTCTGCGTAACGCCCTCCTCAACCACTCCGTTGTCTGCGCACATTACCGCAACACATTTTTTGTAGCTGCGCTTAAGGCATCCTGCTGCACCAAGCCCTACAAGCACATCTTCAAGAAGTCCCAGCGAATTAAGAGGCTTGGCGATACTGTCAAGATGCTGTTTTGTCATCAATGCCTTAGCCGGTGATGCTGCTTCTATGCCATCCGTATATTTTTTTAATATCTGTACACCTGATGTACTTTCCAACATATTATTCTATTACCTCATTTTCAAACGCTTATATTCCCCGCATGAGCGTACGAACTTCTCTGCCGCCCCCATATTAGAGGCAAAATGCATGTGCGGATATCCGGCAAATATATTATTTTCTGCATGTATGCACTGCCATGACCTTCCGTTTGTCTTTGAAGCTGTGCATGCAGCTCCGTTATCACTGCTGTCATAATAATGAAATTCATGCGCCTTAATACTCTGACCTTTTTCAAGAAGAAGCGTATCCCTGTCCGCTGTCACCGTAACATAGCCGAATCTTACAAGATGGCCTGTATTGCTGCTTTCCACATCCAAAAGCCCTGTCATATTCTTCCCGTCTATACATCTGCCAAGGTACATAAAGCCTCCGCACTCTGCAATACATGGCATTCCGCTTTCGATACATTTTCTGACAGATTCTGATGTAATCTTATTGGCTGCAAGCGCCTCAAGATGATTCTCCGGATATCCTCCTCCGATTATAAGCCCTGACGCATACTCAGGCACAGGTTCGTCAGCCAGCGGACTGAAGTACTCAACAGTACATCCGAGTGACTGAAGCATCTCAAGATTATCCTGATAATAAAAACAGAATGCGTCATCCCTTGCAATTGCTATGACAGGCATCCCGTCAGAGCTGTCACTGTGACTTGAATGTTTTCCTCCGCCTGCTGCAGCTTTTTCGTAACTGCCTGAATCACCGGGCATATAAGGATTATTTATGCTTCCTGCCATATCCGTTATCATGTCAATGTCAATGCACGGCCGTATAATATCCACTGTTTTACTGATAATATCGTCTATATTATCAATCTCACCCGCCGTGACAAGTCCCAGATGCCTTGATGAGAGCAGACATTCCTTTGGAAGCTTAGGAATATATCCTGCAATCATATTCCTGCCAAAATACTTTGCAGCAAGCTTTTTTATGTATCTGTACGTCATCTCCGTGACATTATTAATTATAAAGCCTGCAATCATGCTGTCACAGACCAGTTCCATGAAGCCCTTCATTACAGCAAGCACCGATGCAGAACAGCCGCCTCCGTTCACTATAAGAAGCACAGGCGTATCCGTCTTTACAGCTATCTCATAAGAACTGCTGCCAAACCCGTCATCACCTGTGCCGTCATAATAGCCCATTACTCCCTCTATAACAGCCATATCACAGTCTTCAGAGTGTCTGTAAAATGTATCACACAGCACTTCATCACTCATAAAAAATGTATCGAGATTATATGAAGGACGCTTTGTAACCGCACTGTGAAACATCGTGTCTATATAATCGGGACCACATTTGAATGAAGCTGTCTTAATTCCTTTTTCTTCAAAAATCTTAAGAAGTGCACAGGTAAATGTCGTCTTACCGCATCCGCTCGATGCTCCCGATATCATTATACTTTTTGCCAAGTTTCACTGCCTCCTTAAGCAATTCAGTATTAATCCTGTCGTATTCTCCATGCTCGCATCCGCAGTCTACTACTGCCGACACCCGGTTGAGAACTTCATATGCTTTTTCTTCCGTATTCTTACTAACAGGCACAAATGCTTTCTGTGATATCACATCTGCCGCCAGAGCCTTTGCAACCCTGTAATCTATATCATTCTCATATAGAACTCCCGCATAGAACGGAATTCCTTTCCTCTGCAGCTTTCTGTACACCGGGATTCCGCTTCCGTTCCCTCCTATAACGAGTATATCCGGACTGCCACATGGCTTTGCAAGTTCAACTCCGCCTGTAACGGCATCATAGCTTCCACCTTCAATTCCATACAGCTTCTGTATTGTGTCATTTGCAAATATCTCTCTTGCTGTTCCAAGTCTTACCTTATGATTCTCATCAACACACATCAGCATATCAGATATCTTTCCGGCAAGGTCAATCTCATGAAGAGACATTATAACCGTTATCCCATCCTCATGTGACATATTTCTTAATATATCAAGCAGGATGACCTTATGTCTTATGTCAAGATATGATGTAGGTTCATCAAGGATCATCACATCAGGCTGCTGGCAGATTGCTCTTGCAAGCATTATTCTCTGTCTCTGCCCGTCACTTATCTCATTAAAGCTTACATCTGCAAGTTCAAGCGCATGAACGCGTTTCAGGGAACTCTCCACTATGCGGTTATCCTCATCACTCAGCCTGCCAAAATAATCCGTATAAGGATATCGTCCCATTGCAACAACGTCACGGCAGGTCATAAGCTCTGTCTCAATCCTCTGTGTCAGCACAACGGACATCTGCCTTGCCAGCTCCTTCGAGTGCATCCTGAATATGTCACTTCCGTCTATTGTCACAATACCGTCAATTGCCTTAAGCTGTCTTGTTATCGTCTTAAGAATTGTTGATTTGCCTGAACCGTTAGGGCCTATAAGTGTAAGAATCTGCCCTTTCTCAAGTTCTAACGAAATGTCCTCTATAAGCGGCTTTCTTCCATAGCCAGCCGCAAGACCGTCAATCTTTAAAAATATATTATCTTTCATGTTTTCTGCCCACCATAAGCCATATAACTATAGGTGCCCCTATGACTGATGTTACCGTTCCAATGGACAGCTCTGACGGAGCCAGTGCTGTTCTTGCAATAAGGTCACACGCCATACAGAATATACTTCCGCACATGGTAACTGCCGGAATCATCACAATAGGCTTAGCCGTTCCAAAAAGGAGCTTGGTTATATGCGGTACTGCAATTCCAACGAATGCTATCGGCCCTGCAAATGCGGTAACACATGCTGACAGCATACTCGCAAGTGTGATAAGTATTATCCTGAATATTTTTATATTAATCCCCATGCTCTTTGCATAGTCCTCTCCGAGCTGATATGCGGACATCGGCTTTGCCGTAAGAAAAGTAAGTATGAATGTTATGAGTATTAATACTGTTGCTGCTTTAAGATTAGTCCATGATACACCCGAGAATGTTCCAAGTGACCAGTGCGTCAGATTAACTATCTGTGCCTCATTGGCAAAGTTAATCATAAAATCCGTAACCGCACTGCATATATTACCAATCATTACTCCCACAACGAGGAGCGTTGCCATACTCTTAACCTTTCCCGCAAAGAACAATACAAAAAGCATGCAAAGCATTGAACCTGCAAATGATGTTAATACATTAAGAGATACCGGCATGGAGGCTATATGTCCCGACCATATTATAGTTACTACCGCAAGAACCATCTTGGCGCCTGAAGATATTCCAAGTACATAAGGTCCTGCTATCGGATTTCTGAAAAATGTCTGCATCAGATATCCCGATAATGCAAGAGCTCCCCCAAGTACTGCTGCCATAAGAAGACGCGGCAGGCGTATCTTCCATATAATGGAATACGCCGCTGCTTCTTCTCCCGTCCTTTTTAATAAGATATTGATTATTTCCATGACCGATATATGGACACTGCCTGTATTGATGCTTGCAACAAGTATAATTACAAATAATACCGCAAGTGATATAAAAGCTGCTCCATACCGGATAATTCTCTTTTTTTCCATCTGTAATCTGCTCCTGTTATTTGAGCTTATAAAGATATGTAAACTTATCTGCTGAAGCATCAGCGCTGAATACGCTGTTCATATCATTTATAATATTACCGATTGTATTGGATATCTGGAAGAAATCAGGTGTAGTACACCATACATTTCCTTCCTTAACTGCCTTCATATCAGCAAGTACTGAATTCTTGGCAAGAAGGTCATTAAGTGTTGAAGGCTTACCGCCTGTTGACCATACATAGATTATCTCATCCGCATCCTTTGCAAGGTCAAAGAAACTCTCTGCTTCCATCTTGGTAGTACCTGTCTTACCTACACCTACCTTGCCATCCATAATATACTTTCCGCCTGCAAGACTGATCATCTTAGCCATATAGTCATCAGAATTGCGGACATAGAAATCTCCCTTTGATGTTATATAGAATATAACTGCTGTCTTGCCTGTTGCAGGCTTTGTCTCAATATTCTTAATAAGAGCTTCCTGCTCCGCAAAAAGCTTATCCGCCTCTGCTTCCTTATTAAACATTGCGCCGTAGAGCTTCATCCACTCAACTCTTGCAAGAGGATGATCCTCATATGATGCCTGGTCTACAAGAATCTTGATGCCGAGCTGCTCAAGCTGTGCCTTGACATCATCCTTAAGCATTGCTGAGAATATTGCAAAATTAGTTCCTGTAGCAGTAATAAGCTCATAATCCGGCTTTGTATATTCTCCGACATACTTAAGCTTTCCATCGTTCATCTGCTTCTTAACATTGTCAATATACCATGTATCTACGTCATAAGTTGTAAGTGAAACTGCATCAAGAGCACCGATTGCGTTAATAAGTGATACTGTCGGTGTTGATGAAACAAGAATCTTAGTGACAGGCTGCTGTAATACATATGTATCCTTATCAAGGTCTGCCGGAACATTCATTCCTTCAGGTACAACCAGAAAGCCTCCCTGGTCCTTAACCTTAATAAGCTTATAGCCGCCCTTATAGTAATCTACAGAAAAATTCTTAGCATATGTAAGCTCCATTGAATGGTCGAACTCAAGCTTACCGTTATACTGTGCTGCGTCTGATACGTTTCCCGAATTATCGGAAACGTTAGTGCCGGCATTGCCGCAGGCAGCAAGTGACAGTGTCATGACTGCTGCAAGTGCAAGTGCTGCGATTTTCTTAAATCTTCTCATGTTTAATTTTCTCCTTTTCTCCCATTGCCCAAGAAAGTGTTCTACACTTCTCCACGCAGATTGATACGTGGCGTACGGCAGGTCTCCTGACTTATGGTTTACGCTGCTTCCTTCTCAGCACATACATGCCAATGGACAAGCAGACCGCAGGATGCACTCTTCAGTATGCACTCTGCGCCAAATACAGTAATGGCGGTTGTCCCGGATTCCGACCGGGTTCCCTATTAATCTCCGATACATGTCAGTACTGCAATACCGGCAATCCACAAACCATGCGCGGCTGTTACAGCACATACAGTATCTTCAAACCGTACCTGTGTTAAGGTCTTTTGTTTCATTGCCTTAACTTTTTAATGATAGCATTATTGTTATGCAGCGTCAAGCGCCTCCAGCCCTCAACCGCATATGGAATAATCAGCAGGAAATATACCATTGTATACTGCCCTTTTGCTTCCCAGACAATATGAAACAGGAAACCTCCAATAAGACATATACCCAATATCATCTGTTCAAAAGTGATATTTTTCCTGCCATACCACAGCCAAGCAAATGTACCCGTATATACAAGCGTCTGGAATATATCAAGAATAAACCTGTATATATGTGAAATGATTCCTTCATCTCTCATGAAAGATTTCACGAATCTGCACTGTTCAATTGAGGAACTTCTTGAATTCTGTATCGACACCGACTGAAACGTGGGCTCACACCATTCTGAAACTATTTTACCCGCAAAAAACCTGACGAACGATAACGGTTTTTTAACAAACTGCTCTATACACAAGTCAATTCTTTCCCACGAACCTTTTTTTGCCAGTTCCGAATCATAATTGTTAACTCCGTATATATATATGTTATAACCATCCCACCAGCCATAATCGCCGCTGATTCCCATTGCTGCCCACGCTATCTTCGGCACACCTTCAGGTGTATCTGTACCTGTTATATGCTCCGTAATTCCATTGCACGTATATTTGCCTGCTGCAAGTGTAACAACAAGCATTATTACAAATGCTATGCTTCTTATATTACATCTTCTTATAATGTCCATAGCTATAAGGATTATAAGGGCTATCAGCATTATACTGTAGTTAGACTTTAATATGACTGATAATGCAGCAAGAAGCGACGCTGCAACAATCTTCCACACATCTCTTTTTTCAAAATATGATAATGTAATCCAATAAGCACTCATCATAAGTGCAAATCCCAGTACTGTTCCATATATAAATGTGTTGTACATGGCAAATGGTAACCATAATGTCATTAATATGGCAGTAATTCTCATTAGGTTTTTGCTCTTAAAAAGCTTATATACACACATTGATGATGCTATAATTCCGAGAATACAAAACGGTATGTTAACGAACTGGGCCGCAAGATATGTATTACCGGTAAATATGCGGGATATTGCATATATCATCAACAGTATTCCATTCTGGAAAGGATATAAGAACATATATCCGCCGGGCTGCCATGCGCTGTAGACTCCGCTGCGCATATCAGCAGCTATATTAACAAGTGTCTCCTGATCTGCCGCAGGATACATCCGTGTTGCAAGTATCCAGATAACAGATATGCATGCGTTAACCGCTATGATTACTGCCCAGAACATACCATCCTTCAATAACTTCTGTGGATGTGCCTTTTGAGTTTCTGCTTCTTTTCCGGCTTCATGCTTTCCTGTCTGAATCTTAATGTGAATTTTCATAATGAAAATCAGCACTGCAAGTACAACAATATGAATATACCAGTGTCCGCTATTGAATGTGACAGTTTCTCCCTCAGCAATGAACGCCGTTTTAAATATGCTGAGTATTGCAAGCAGCCCTATTATACATATAAAAATAAACCAGACTATACCCGTAAGTATTTTTCCTAATTTTTTCATCTTCTACTCCACTCCGGCCAATAACAATATTCCGATTTTTGTATCTTACCGCCATCCTTACCAGCATCACATACGCTCCGACGCAGATATCATAACCGGTTTGTGCTGCTCTGTAAATCTGCATATAAGCGGAGACGGGCTGCCATAATAAGCTGTCATACTGCTTATATCAACATTTCTGAAATCACATAATGATATATTCCCCGATTGTTCCGCGTCATTAATGATTCTGCGGAACTTCTCTTTTTGTTCCCCGGTGCATATATCCCAGTCATCAATGCTGTATGGATAAGTGCATACAATTATATCCATCTTATCTGTATATCCCGCCATTGTGCTGATTCTTTTGCTGATATTATCAAGCGCATAACCTGCTCCTTCTGCAAATTCATTCTCACCTATGCAGTATAGCAGCCTCTTTCGGCCGGCTGTCTGTGTTCCTTCAATTCCGGATTGTGTGTCCTGATACAGCTCATTATCACACACAAGCTTCCGATACCATTCAGCTTCATCAGTACCCGCCGCAAAATTCCCAAGATACTCCGCATACAGCTTCTTCATCTTTTCCGAATGAACTATAATTCTGTCTGCATATACAGCCCCCGGCATCGCAAGACTATACTTAAGCCCATACATGTCGTTAACATCAGCCTCTGTAAAATCATTAACACCGCATGGCATTACATATGTAAGACAGTCTGTATATTGCATAAGCTTAGCTGAATAAAATGCTGCAGGCACAGTAATATACGGATTCCATTCATCATATGGATTCTGTATTATTATTGTATCAAACTTCAGCATATGCATATCAATACTGTCCCATGCCACTGTATTAAGTCCGTCAGGATATTCTTCTCTTCTGTCATTGCTCCATTCTTCACGCCCCGAAACCACCTCGCCATACAGATTCTTGGCAAGCACCGGAAGTGGAATAACAACGGCTTCAGTATTGTCAATGTTATTATAATAATCATACAGAGGCTGAAGCTCCTGCCATCTTAGTGGATTATCCGTGACAAATGCAACAAGCTTTCTGTCAATAATCTGACTCTGTACCGCAGACTTCATATCACCAAGTGCTGACACATATTCTTTGTAAGCCTGTAATTCAGTTACGCATCTGCCGGAATTATCAGGCTGTGTGACGGCATTATAAAGTCTGAACAGTATCTCACAATATTGCTCAATTGCAGCTACCGCGATTCTGCCGGAATGATTATCTTCACCTTTGACTTTTTCTATGTAGCTGCCAATATCAATTGCTGCCTGCTGGCACTGTACGAGCACCGAAGCATCTGCCGGCACTCCACCAATTCCGCAAAGCTCTGACATTGCCTCACGCACCGTCTCCTGCATAGTATTCTTATATGAGCTGGCAGGGCGGTTTTTACGAAGTTTCTTTATATCAAATGTAAATTCCGGAAGCTTAAAATCCGCAACAGCCTGAAGACTTTCGCGCTGTGCCTCAAAAAAAGGATATTTATGTCCATTCCAGACTTTTCTTATCACAAAATACTGCTCGTACTTTGACTTAAGCATATAGTTGTAATCAGCCGGAACAGGCATTGTTGTATTCTCAAACGGAAGCCTGATAATATTTTTAAAAAGCTTTTTATCCCTTCCCCTATTACCTATAAGTATCCATGGAAATATCTGTCCAAGACTGTCTGACTCATATTCCGGTACTCTTGCCATCTGTGTCTCTGCAAGATGGTACAGTGCAATCCCAAGATGTCTGCTGTCATCATTTTTATTGAACTTCACATTATACAGGCGCTCCAATTCCATAAGGTTGGCATCCTCAGCGGCTTTACTTATCTTATTATTAACTATGGCATCCGCAACTGCTATTATATGCTTTACCTCATCGCATCTTCTGCGCTCATCCCTATCATCCCTGTACAGATAATCAAGCACAAATATATCTATTCCCACGAGATATGGAAAATTATAGAACTCATCCATATGCTTCTGTTCATATGATATATTCGTATTATTAACTACCCTTGCAAGGAAAAGCCAGTGATCCTCCTTGTGCGCATAATCATGCAGACAGTAATTACCGGGAAGTTCCTTCGCCGCTGCGCGCCTGAACTTCTCATAGTCTGCCCTCTTCATGCATATGTCCATGTCATCATCCCATGGCACATAACCGCCATGCCTTACAGTTCCAAGAAGCGTTCCCCAATCGGCAAAGTAAGTGATATTATGTTTCCTGCATATCGAATCTATGACATCAAGCACCTTAAGCTGCGCGCCCCATGCCTGCTTTATGGCCGTCGGTACGAAAAAGCCATTGCGTACCTCATCTCTGAAATAATCAATAGGTAATCTATCCATTCCGTCTCCTAATTCATAACAGACATAATCTTTATATAATCTTCTGACTTGTCACGCATAATCTTAAGCCCGCTCTCAAGTTCATTTATCCTGAACCTGTGCGTTATCAGCTTAGATGGCATGATACTGCCACTGCCGATACTCTTAAGGACATAATGCCAGTCATCATCATCGCCACCCGTAAATGATGAATTCCATGTTCCGGTAACATGAAGCTGATTGCGCAGTATCTTCCAATAGGTCTGCTTATCAAAATTCATATCTGAATACGGATTGCCGACAAAACATATACTTCCCCCACAGGCTGCTGAATTAACCGCCCAATTAACTGTCTCATTCTTACCGACACACTCAAAAAAGACGTCAACTCCGCTGCCATCTGTCTTTTCCATCAGCCACTCTGCTGCATCACATCCACTTGAAATTCCTTCCCGTATATCATAAAAATTATCTTCCGGAATATCAAGATTTGCTGTCATAGCCTTCTGTGATGACTTATTCCCGATTACAAATATATTGTCATATCCGCTGCTTTTCAAAAGCATGACAATAAGCATGCCAATAGTTCCAAGTCCGCAGACGGCAATACTTACATCATCAGCTGCTTCCACATTACCGGAAAGCACACGCCTTATTGCATGACATGCAACTGCAGACGGTTCAAGCATTGCTGCGTCCTGATAAGAAACATTATCCGGAAGCTCTATAAGATTAGCTGCCGGAACTGCCGCGTACTCAGCAAAACCGCCATTACATCTTGAGCCAAGATAACTGTAATTGCGGCACATCTCATACATTCCTTTTCTGCATGCCACACACTGCCTGCATGGAATAAGAGGGAATATTCCTACTCTTTTATTAAGCCACGTGCCATCATCTCCCGCAGAATTACAATAATCAGAATTACTGCCATTATCCACAGCAATAACGCGTCCGGCAAATTCATGTCCCGGAATAAGCGGCATACTATGTGCACCGGTCTTATATATACGTGGAATATCCGAACCGCATATTCCAGCTGCCATAACTTTAACAAGCACCTCTCCGTCTCTTAGCCGTGGCATATCCACATCCTCATATCTTATGTCATCCGTATCATGAAGCACCCATGCTTTCATACTAATCTCCGTTCTTACCCGCATTAATTGCTGTTATAAATCTTTCAAGATCTGCATTAGTTGTAATCTTATAGTTGTTCTCATCTCCCGGAATCACCGCTATATTCATTCCGGCAATAACAGCCGGCTCCGTGGAACCATTTATCGAATATATTCTGTCAGGCAGCAGTGCTTTATTGGCTTCATAATATCTGCCTAATCTGAACAGTTCCGGTGCCTGCCCTGCAAAAAGTGTACTTCTGTCAAGCAGTGAATCTACATGCATTCCATCATTACTCATGTATATGGTATCCTTCATTGGCAGAACCGGAAGCACTCCGTCATATTCCGCTGCTTCATTATTATTGCCGCCTGTAAGTCTGCTCACACAGCTTTCTATAAGTTCACCACTCAGGCACGGTCTTGCTGCATCGTGAATAAATACAACATCCGAGTCATCTGCATACTTTCGTATGCTTTCAAGTCCATTGAATATTGAAAGCTGACGTGTCTGTCCCGGTTCTGTGAATCCTCTGAACTTATGACTGTCATCATAATAATCGATGTCTTTTCTTATCCTGTCATGCCACATATCATCTGCAACGATCTGAACAGCATCTATATAACTGCTTTCTGCAATCGTTTCTATGCAGTATGAAATAATTGTACGTCCGCCAGCCTCTATATACTGCTTTGGTATATCCGCACCAAGCCGCAGACCCCGTCCGCCCGATAATATAAGTGCAATATTCATAACTGTCCCCTGAATCTTAGATTGCGTATATCTTCTATTATATCTTTGTATGGCCTGTCTTTTCCAAACAGCAGCGTAGTTCCGAGCACAAAACCTTTCATGCCTTTTGGTGCAAACTCCGTAATTCTCTGTGCGCTGCATGCTCCATCCCAGTACATCTCAAAATCCATGTCTTCTTTTAAGGAAAGGAGTTTGTCTATCTTATGCCCTACATACGGCAGATACATCTGACCTGCATTCCCCGGATTGACGGACATAACAAGTACCTTTTTTACAATACGCAGCATCTCAAACACCGTCTCAACTGACGTTCCTGGATTAATTGCTATTCCCGGAATCATTCCTGCATCGATAATTGTCTGCAACGTCGTTGAAGGATGATATTCTGCTTCAGGATGGATGTACACCGTATCTCCCCTGCGCAGATTCTTAAGAAACAGCCCTATGTGTGTATTAGGATGTTCAATCATAAGGTGCACATCCAAAGGCTTGTCCGTTGCCCCCGCTATGTATCTCATATCATTAAGTGACATTGCAAAATTAGGCACATATCGTCCATCCATAATATCTATATGAAATGAGTCTATGCCTCCCATCTCCAGTTGTCTTATTTCTTTTTCCAGATGCCCGTAATCAGCGCACATCATGGATGCTGTTAATTCAAATTGCATATGGTTATCTCGATTCTGTTTATTATAGTGGTATTATAGCATGTGATTTTATGAATATACATAGTAATTACTCTCTTCTTCCTCAAGCTTATCAATAATTGCAAAATATTCAGCTATATCTTTTATTTTATATTTTTCAACTATTATTGTGTTCCCTGTCCTATCATGTATATCACTCATATCCTGCAGGCATGCTATGTATACCGGATTATCAAAATGCCTATACTGAATATAATGCCTTCCGGTTCCATGTGCCGTCTGCCCTGCATCTGATGGCCACCTGTATATGTCACCATACTCCATCTTAAGAAATTCTTCCGGCTTAGAAGGCGCTGCAAAATCATGTCCTTCAAAAGATATTCCTGTTACAGGCAATACAGCATCTGCCCTGCAGAAACCGCTGCACGCACTGACAACAAAAAATGTCTCTATTCCGTATCCTATTCTTCCTGTAGGTACTTCTGATACAAATCCTCCGTCATGCGCTATCCTGTCATTATATTCTATTCTTTCCTTAAAGCTCATCATGCTTTTCCTGCAATATACAGAACACTCATTAACGTATTTTCTAAGATCATCATACGTACAGCTTTCATTATAATAATCCAATGGGAAAATGTCGACAATATACGGATAACTGCTGCCATTACTGCTCTTTACATACGCTGCGAGAAAACTGCCGTTAAGTGTGAATAATATTTCTTTATTTTCATCATACATTTTCCTGACAGTTTCCCTGTAATTATCATTCTGATTCATCTCTAATGAAGATGATACATACAGCATGCCATTTAGATTACAATAATCTATAAGCCTTTTATAATCATCCCGCATCAGCAGTAAATCCATGTCGTCATCCCATGGTACAAATCCTCCATTGCGCACTGCCCCAATAAGGTTGCCCTCGCCCAGCATAAGATGTATACCGATTGATTCAGCCAGATTCTTTACCTTTAATGTTGCATCCAGTAATTCCGTCTGTCTTATTCTAAGTCTTCCTCCTGCAGGCTTAACTCCTCTTACATCTGCCGTGCGCATGAAAAATTCTATTCTTTCTTCTGAACATTTATGTAAATTATCCGCATAAAGATACATAAGTCTGTATATTCCCGCATCAGTTTGAAATTCATCCATAAAATCCTTAGACGTCTTATTACCCTCAGATGCAAGATGCTCTCTTAAATACCTATATACTACGTATTTTTCAATTCCCATACTCTTTAGCTGGTATTCCATCTGGGTACATATCGAATAACCGGCAGCAAGCACAATTATTGCATTATCTGCATAACCATTAAGCCTCGAAGGTGCAATAACCTCTATGTCTCTTATGAAGCTTCCCTGTATATTTACGTTGTTATCTGCAAAAAAGGCAACATTATCACTTCCGAAATAATCCAGTGCCTCCAATCCATATTTGCCCGTACCGAAAAGTATTATTTTTCTCATTAAATCTCCTGTGTGCCAATCAATCTTTCATATAATCCAGCAGCATAATTCCTCCTGAAGTAAACTATTTTTTTCTTTACTCCCTTACTTATAAGCTGCTCTTCTATTTTCTTACATATATCGTTATTAAGGACTGCAATAAATACAATGTCAAATTCATTCTGCATATCAGCAAGCTGTTCTATTGATATTACATGTACAGCAGTACTGGATTTATATTTTTCATAATTACTGTCCGCCACACATACGATTGATTCTTTATATCTGCCGTAAAGCGCCATTCCAAATCCGCCCGCCCCATACAAAGCAATCTTTTTTTTAAAAATTCCTGTATGATCCATTATTTCTTCCGGGCATTTGAGAAGCGTTACAAAACTTATATAATCAATAAGCTGGTTATGCATTATATCCCCAATTGAAGCATTATCAAATGCATCAATAAGGTCTGAATAAAGGCACTTTATACTTTGAATACTCATATTGCCGCTGACCATTGTATTTTCATGCTTAATGTAATGATATGGTGCATAATCCAAGAACTGTATTGACTCGGCTTTTGCTATGTACCGGTAACATGCATCAGCATCTTCTCCGAACCTTACAACATCATTCACCTTAACATCTGCCCGCTTTATCAGCTCCGATTTTATGAATTTACATACAAGATTCGGAAGAATTCCAAATTCAAAAAAATTTCCCATACACAGCATGTATGGAAATACGTCTTTTTGCATCTCCTCATAATCATAATATTTTTCAGGAAATTTATTCTTTTTAATTACAGGCTCATTATCTTCTTCTATCAGATTATAGGCAATAACATCCGGCATTCTAATATCTGTCTTTTTTATAATGTTTGCATATGTTTCCACATCTATATAATCATCTGCATCTAAAAATGTTATATAATCTCCACAAGCTCTCTTAATCCCATACGTACGTGCTGACGCCTGTCCACCATTCTGCTTATGCAAAAGCTTAATTCTTTTATCACATGCTGCATACCTTTTGCATATATCAAGGCTGTTATCGTCTGACCCATCATCAACCACTATTATATCAAGTTTTTCATATGTCTGGTTCAACACACTTTCCAATGCTCTTGCAATGTATTCTTCTGCATTATAGACAGGAATAATTACACTGATTAAAATATCATTCATAATCTGCTTGTCCATATATTCTTTTTAAAATATTATTATATTCCCCTACAGTCTTTTTTCGTTCTTCTTTTCTTTTATCATCAAGCCACCCCCCATTAAAGTGATGTATCGAAAATGTATTTTCCGTAATGACATTTTCACCACTCATATAATCATAAGGATGAAAATATTCTGATGAAAACACCGTCATTTCGTTGATTCTCTGACATGTATTATCTGCAGACATTCCCATTGCAATAAATGGAGCTGTCTCATATACTCCGCACGTATCCGGATTCAGTGAGCCATCTTCATATCTGAACACTGCTTCTTCACGATACTTAAGCAGCTTCTTAATCATTCGATGGTGTGGGATTGCACCGCTGCATCCTCCCATATTAACATTGCCCCATTTTTCTACACCGCAGAACGCGCCCTGCCTTCTTAACGGTTCTAATGGCTTAAGCAATTCTACATCTGTATCAATATAAAATCCGCCATAATTATAAAGTATATCAAGCCTCGCATAGTCCGGCACAAATCCCCACCTGCCTTCTTCATATGCCTGTCTCATATATTCATTCTTATTGACATCATAATTACTCTCATCCCAGCGCTTTATCTCATAATCAGGGCATATCCTGCTCCAGCTGTCAATGCATCTTTTGAGATAATCAGGCATCTTTCTGCCCGAAAACCAGCAGTAATTAATAACTTTTGGAATAAGCTCATCAGTGTAATCTCTTATTACATCTGTTCCGCCCCCAGCTGCCGCCCTGTCTTTAACTCCCTCTGCCATTATAACAGGCACTATCACAGCTTTGATTCCATCAAGTGACTCCATTGCATCAAGTGTGTGAAGCACCGGGCTGTAATTACTGTTCGTAATAAGAATAATTGTATCGTGTCCGATATTATTAAGCACCTCAGGAGCACAGATATTGTATTGGCGCAATCCAACAATAACTTTCTGCTTTTGCTTTCTTGTATCCGCGTCCACATAGAACAACAGGTTTTCATCCAATCCATGTCTCATCAGATAGTCCGGCATTATTGTCCGGCCTATCATGCCGGCTCCGTATATGGCTATTTTGTAATTATTGCCAATTATGTAATCTTTCAAAAGCTCAAACTTAATATCACAAAGATTTAACATTATCATTCTGCTCCAATAATCATATGCTCTTTATATACAAGCAAATACTGATGTGTGCTCAGGTTTTCTCCAAATAACTTTATCCGTGTCCACGTTATATTTTGTACATATATCCTGCTTTATGCTTTTTGCAAGATTTTCTCCCTCCACGCCTATAACTATATAATCATATTTGTAATTAATTATCTTATCTGCAGATTCTATACTATGAAGGCATTCCATGTCTTTTCCCTCAGGCTCCCTGTCCAGCCACGCAACCACCTTACAGTTACATGTTTCTGTAAGGAATCTGTAGAGCGGCACACCTGCTCCACCTGCTCCATACAATATTACATCCTTACATGCAAGTTCAGGATATTCAAACTTCCATGAGCCCATTGACTGCGTATTAATTCCATATAATATACGCAATGTATGGCTTTCAACATCCATTATATATCTGCGAAGCTGACGTAACAGCACATATGTCAGATCACCATATCCTGTAAACGCCTTTTTCAAGCCATTATATAAATGATATGTATTACTAAGAAGTCTCTCATCCCTGCTCCTGCACATTGAATTATTTTTTATTACATAATGGTAAAAAGACTTTCTTAATATATATACACTTGATATCTGCATCATATATGAATATAGAGTCAGGCAGTCCTCACCATAAAAGACTCTTGTATCAATATTTTTATAAATATCTAGCAGTATCGATTTTTTATATATTTTATTTACAAGAGTACAATACACCCCATAATCTGAACATTCATCATTCCATAGCATGCTTGGATAAATCTGTTCCCGTATATTGCAATAAAGTCCTTCTGAATAATTGTCAACATACTCCTCTGTATATCTGTCATCTTCAAATTCACGAAAAATTCCTGATGATACAAGCTGACAGTTATATTTATTATATATATGGATTAACTCCTGATACATATTGCTGTCAATCCAATCATCACTGTCAACAAATCCTATAACATTTCCGCATGAATTCTCTACACCTGACTTGCGTGCAGAAATCAGTCCCATATTCACCTGTGATATCACTTTTACCCTTGAATCTCTTCTTTCATATTCTGCGCATATTACAGGTGTATTATCTGTTGACCCGTCATTAACAATAATAAGTTCAAAATCCGTAAACTTCTGATTAAGTATACTGTCAATACATCTTCTAATCGTATTCTCCGAATTATATGCTGCAACTACTATACTTAATATTACTTTATCTCTATTCATAATCAGTCTCTTTCTGCAAAGTCTTCAAGCTCCGGTGTAGTTCCGCATCTTCCCCATTCAATGTCATTACTTACACAGTGTCCACACAAAGGCACTGTCTCGCTGATTATCTCTAATATTCTTTCTCCATCAAGTTCATTCAAATCATATATTCCAATATCAGGAAGTCTTGTCCCAAATACTTTATTAAAGCGCTCTATATACATCAATGTAGGGCATCTTGCGATTTTACCATTCCATATATTAACGCAGCCATTGGATATACATTTTTTTTCATACTTACTATCTGCTGCTAAAGATAGTGGTTTATTAAACACCATCTTAGAATCAAAAGAACGTATTATATATCTTATGCTATTTTCTTCAAGTTTCCTGATTATCTGGTTAATAATCTTATGTGTTGGCAAATATTCTGAAATACTAACCACGATGTCATTGTCATGTAATGTCTTCAAAATTCCTGCATCAAGCTTAGGAATCAGCAATCCGTTTGTAACTATCTGTATCATTGTATCCGGAAGAAGTCTGCGTGTCTCTGTTATATATGTATTAATATCTGGATTAAGAAATGGCTCTCCACCAAGCAGAAAAAACTTTACAATATGAGAGAATTTACTCTTCAATATCTCAATATCTTTTAGTCTGCCTGCAGTATCCGGTAATACTTTTTCAAAAATAGGCGAAAAATGCGTACATCCTCTGCAATTCAGATTGCAGTAATCCACAACATGTATCTCTGCCTGCGGTAAAATCAAACTTCCCCATCCGCTACAATCCACGCAATAATCATCTAAAAAATTTCCTGTTTCTTTATTTCTTACACCTGTAAACCAATATATATATTCATATCCAATGTTTCTTGCTTTTGACAGTATATCAGTTATTAACTGCGAATTATCAACTGTTATAACTAATTTGTGAGCTGTGCAGCTATCGCAGCTTACAATACCGTATCCTTTGAAAGCTCCGGTTCTATGATTATCTATATAACCATATATACCTTCATCCTTTGAGTGACAAGCTTCAAATACATCTGCTGCCAAAGCGCCCTGACTGCCTGCACCCCAAAAGACATATCCTATATCCATATTTATTTCTACTCCATAATAAAATATTTTTCAACAATACTTTTATAGCCTTAGTATTGCTTATTTATGTCTTTATATAAATACTTTTTCACATTATATTTTTCAAGCTGTTTTATAGCACTATATATTTTATCTGTGCTCAATGCTATTACTATATCAAATTTGCTTTGTATTTCTGATATTTTATCCGGCAGGATAACTTCCACACCATTAATTTTTTTGCCGTATAATAAGGGATTTTGATCTGCATAATACAAAACACTGTCTTTATATAATGCATAAGCTTTTTTCCCTATATTTCCTGCCCCATATATAACAATCTGTTCTGACGGCACACCTTCACATATCGCATTTACCTCTGGCACTGCTTTTATAAGTTTATTTCTTGATACATTGTCCAAACATTCTTCCAGCATAAAATCACAATATATACTGCATAATATATATTTTTCATTATTGCACATATTAATTATATTATCCAAATATTGCTTTCTCATTTTCATAAGCTGCATACTAATCTGCAATTTTCTCTGTTTTGTCAAACTCTGCTCATGTATTCTGTACTTATAGATATTTTTATCTATAAAATCTATTTTTCCATAATTAAAAAATATTCTTAGCCAATAATCATAATCTTCTACCAAGAACTTATCATTGTCATAATCGCCTATTTTTTTCATCACCTCATACCTATACATGAAACATGCTCCAACGCAATTAGTGTAAAGCATTTTTTCATCACTATAGTCAGTCATTGTATATAAATACACGCCATCAGCATCAATAACATCCATAGCAGTGCACACCATAGGACATTCCTGATTACTGTCCAGATAATCTGCCATAGTCTTAAGTGCCTGCGGTTTGTACATATTATCGTCTGATGTCCATGTAAGATATTCCCCACAGGCCTGTCTGAAACCGATGTTCAGGGACTCCGGGAGCTTCTGATTCTGTTCATTTGTAATTATCTTTATTCGGTCATCCTCAGACGCATATTCTGATATTATTGATGCTGTTGTATCTTTAGAACAGTCATTAACAATAATCAGCTCCCAATCTGTCAGCGTCTGGCTCAATATACTTTCTATAGATTCTTTTATATACTTTTCTCCGTTGTATGTAGGAAGCACAATTGATACTTTAGGCATTATCAGTCTCCAAATCTTTCGGTTAATATTCTTACTATTCTTTCAGAAGCATGACCGTCTCCATACGGATTAACAGCATTACTCATCTTGTCATATTCGGATTTATCATCAAGTAACTTCTGCACTGCATTTTTTATTGATTTTTCTTTTGTACCGACTATCTTAAGTGTTCCTGCTTCAACTCCTTCAGGACGCTCTGTGGCATCACGCATGACAAGCACCGGTATTCCTAATGATGGTGCTTCTTCCTGTATTCCTCCGCTGTCTGTCAATATAAGATAGCTGTGCTTCATATAATTATGAAAATCAATAACATCAAGCGGTTCAATAATTCTGATTCGTTCACAGCCGCCTAATACATCATCTGCAATTTTACGGACTTCCGGATTTTTATGCACAGGATATATCACTTTAACATCTTTGTACTCATCAACTATCTTGCGGACCGCACCAAACATCCTCACCATCGGTTCACCGATATTCTCGCGTCTGTGTGCTGTCATAAGAAGCATCCTGCTGTCTGACGCCCACTCAAGGTCTTCATTGCTGTAACTTTCCTTTATCGTCATCCCCAGTGCATCAATTGCCGTATTGCCTGTTACAAATATCTTCTGCTCGTCAACATTTTCTGCCAGAAGATTCTTCTTTGCCAGTTCAGTCGGTGCAAAATAGATTTCAGCAATAAGGTCTATGCTTCTTCGGTTAAACTCCTCTGGAAATGGTGACTGCATATTATATGTTCTCAGTCCTGCCTCAACATGTCCTACAGGTATATGAAGATAAAATGCGCATAGTGCAGCTATATATGAGCTTGTAGTATCTCCATGCACAAGCACAATATCCGGTCTTTCTGTATTATACACACGTGTGAGCTTTTCCATTATTTTCCCAGAAACCAGTGCAAGTGTCTGCCCCTGTGTCATAACATGCAGATTATAATCAGCATCAATATGAAAACTTTCCATAACCTGATTAAGCATCTCTTCATGCTGTCCTGTGAGACACACCTTGCAGCTTATATTCGGTTGTCTTTTCAATTCCCGGATTACCGGACACATCTTAATTGCCTCAGGTCTGGTTCCAAACACTGCCATAACTTTCATTATTTTACAATTCCTATCCATGCTGAAAACAAATCGTGACTAAGCATATTCTCATATGCCAGTCCATGCTTTACCTCTACACTTGTACAATATTTTTCCATAATGCATCTGAGTTCTGACTCATCCGGCCATTGCTCCCAGTCGCCAATTTCAAGCATTCCATAACTTGCTTTATTTTTGTCTATTATTACCACATATCCATTAGATTTTGTAACACGCACCATTTCTTTAACTGCATTTTCAATATCAATTGCGTGTTCCAAGGCTTCACAAGTATATGTTACTGCAAATGTATTATCATCATATGGTATGCATGTAAGCGTGCCTTCTTTGCATTCAGCACAACTTCCATCAAGCCATTTCATTACATTTTTTGAAATATCAACGCCTGCATATTTATTATCTGGAAAATCCTCCAGAAGATTTTTTATATATCTTCCTTTTCCACATCCGACGTCAAGTATCCTAATTCCTTCTCCATTGCAAGCTACAATATCACGTACTACAGTATACCTTTCATCTTCCTTGGATATAGTCTCTATAAAATCTGATGCCTGCTCATTGAATTCTGCAACATCCTTATAATATAATGCATCAAGAAAATATTTAACCGCCCAGCTAATCTCTGCTCCCGGGAAGTAGTCATTCTGCTCATTGCAATTATCTTCTGACAGATAACTGCCATACCATCCCCCTGACTCATTCTGCAGTCTGCACGCATATTCAAAAGCTTTGTTTCCATGCTCTGTGTCGCCAATTCTGAACCAGACAAGCGCAAATTGAAACAAACCTGTAGAACATACCCAGTCGACATTTTTGTATGCCGGGACTGCGCCTGATGCTTTTTGAATATCCGCAATCTTTGCCATTGCTTCTACAGCCATACCTGTTTCACCCATATCAATAAGAGCTTCCATAACATATGCATAAAAATGTGACAAAAGGCTGAAATTCATTATCTTGTCATAGTAGTTATCTTTATAATACTTGAGTATTTTTTCAGCTTTTTCAATATAGTCAGTTCTGCCAAATATTCTCCCAGCATCAACTATAGGACTGAGACAGTACATATGTATAAGTTCCGAACATGTATTGTCATCACTTCCCCAGCAGGCTGTATCTGGCGTTACAAGCCTTCCTTCATCTGTCATACAGCCAAGAATCCAGTCAATGCCTTTTATAATTGCTTCATCAATCTTTTCTCTGCTATCATATATTTCCCATACAGCTATAAGACCTTTCAATATCTGTGCCGTATCAAAAATATATGGTGATACATCGTCAGTATCATACCATGAGCCATCAGCTTTCTGTATGCCTATAAGCCACTCTGCATAATTCACTGCCAGTTCCCTGTACCCCCACCTTATAAGCGTTGGTATGTAGTAACCTGTTACCTCAGGATATCCTTTTCTCTTTCCTGTATTACATATTATTGCCTGACCATCTACAGAATTATTTTTAATCCAGTCAACTGCTTTTTTATAAACAGATATGTTATCAAACCGGCCTTCTATTTTCTTTCTTGTCTGCTCTGACTGTATCCTTCCAACCGTTAAAAAATTCTTGAATCCATCTGTTTTCAGCTGCTCTTCTATCTGCGGACAATACCTGTCGGATACTGAAATCACAATTGTATAATGACCACATTGGCTTTTCTTTTCACAATATGGATATACAGCGATTCCCTCAACAGAACTTCCGGCTTTATCCCGGTTATTATCCATAATAAATTCTATATTCTCTTTACCGAGCAGGCTTATTGCAACCGTCGCATAATAGCCTGCTCCAAATAGTATGTATTTCTTCATCTCCATCACCAAATTATAATTTAAATAACCTGTAACAAATCACTTACGTTATCTTTAAAATATGGATAATTACTTTTTCCATAACACCTTAATATTACATTCTTTCTCGATTCAATAAAATCAGACAATTTATAATTTTCTATCACTTCATTCAGCCTGTCTGGATTACTTATTACAGGTGCAGCCATTGATATTTCTGGATAATACCACTCATTTATGTTCTCCCTCACGCTTAAAAAAGCAGCCGGAGTCTGCTGATTCAAATATAAAGATTCTAATGTTGCACCTGATTTTGCGTCTGATAGTATGAAATCAGCCAAAGCAGTTGCTTTTTCGAAATCATAATTTCCACCCAAAACCATATCTGCTATTTCATATGCCATTTTTCTCGCCGGATTACTGAAATCTCTCGATAAAACGTGATGCAGCTTTATTATTATGAAATACTGATTCTTTAGTTTTGCTATCTGTTTTCCGAATTTTATGATTCCGCAATCCTCATCCCATGTTGGAAAATATACAAGTATTTTCTTTTCTGTATTTATACCTAATTCATTTTTCATCTCATCCTGATCCGGAATTTTATAGTAGTAGTGCTTTGGATATCCTCCTATCATTATTTTAGTGTCTGCCTTCAACTGCCCCAGTTTTTCTTTCTGATATTCTCCATGCACTATACAAGCGTCAAATCCTTCAAGTGTTCTTTCAGACAATGAATAATGGTTCTTTATAAATCCTACGCCATAATTCAGATGTACTTTATAAGTATTGTCGGCATATTTGCTTAATACTTTGGCATCCTGTGTAGTCATGGCTATTTGTGCATTACGATTACAAATATTTTTATATCTGTATCCACATCTATTCAATATCTTTACTGCTTCTTTATAATCAAACCATTCTCCACTTGTGTTATACTCACACTTTTCTGCGACAAAAACCGCATTAACACCTCTCTTTCTAAACTCTTCATAATATGGAGCGAAATGATATATTTCAAATGCATCAACCAGATAAAATTCAACATTAATATAATTATCTTCAATATACTCATCCCAATAATCATGCGGATTTTCTCCCACATCATCCGGATATGCGTTATAGTCTCTATATTCATATTCCAGAAACTTTTCCATGTTATTAGGTGTCCAAAATTCTTTATCCTCGAATCTTCTCTTTGTTAACGGAAATATTATATTGCTATTCATCCAATCATCATTAAAATTTTTATCAAAAACTTCAAAATTATCCAGTCCAAAATAGACCTTTGACGATTTAACTGCCGTATAATCCTTCTCGTGTATACAACTGCGAATATACTTATACTTTTGTAATATACTTTTATCTGAAAGTGTGTTTAAATTTTTCTGTATTTCCATTGCGTAAGCCATAAATTGGTCAAATTCCAACTCATCATCATAATAATCGTACGCAAAGAAATCAGCCATCACCCTGTCTAATGCAGATGTTCCTTTAGAGATCTGAATAACATCGTTATATATAAACAATATATATTCTCCTGCATATTTCTTTGTACAATCATCTACCCATTTCTGTATATTTATTTCAGAATCTTCACATATACAAACATGATAATGTGTCTTTGCATATTGAAAAAGCTTTTCGTATTCGTCCCTCAATAAGCCAAAATCAAAATCATCATCCCATGGTATAAATCCATTATATCTGAATGTTCCAAGCAAATTACCTGTTACAAGAAATGGATGAATATCTAGCGTACCGCTTATCTCTTCGATAAATTCATATGCAAATTCAAGCAATAATTTCTGTCTAATCCTCATATAGCCATCCGCAGGTCTAAATAACTTAACATCTGTATGACTGCAAAGATACTCGATTCTTCTATCACTTTGCATGCATTTGCACTTGTAATATTCGGATTTTATGTATCCGACTTTTGAAGCATCAGATAACACATTATTAATATTATATTTTTTACCATAGTTTATGACAGCAAATTTCCACATATCAAATGATAAAAAATTATATATTCCGGCATTACACAGCTGAAGTTCAACCTGATTATAATTTGTCTGGTTCAAAGCACATACAATCAGATAATCCTTATAAATAACTTTCAACTCTGTGAAGCTTATTATTCTTTTCCCGAAGTAATTACTTCCAACTTTCGAATTCGAATTATCACAAAAGCAGTACACGTTCTTCTTTTTAAGTTCTCTAAGTGCTCTTTCACCTATAGTTCCACATCCAAATACAATATATTGCATTTAATTACCTCTTTATATCAAATCATATCCATTTAACTATCATAATGTTATTGGAAATTGCTTGTCCAATCCGGATCACATGTATGACATAATTTGTAAGGATGTGTACTGCATCTTATGTTTTTAATATCATAGATACTGCCTCTGTCCGCACAAACCTCCGAGTCAAGGCAACATGATTTAAATCTTCCATCCCATGCCATAAGAATAATGTTGCTATTAACATAATAGCAATTTTTAAACCTGTTATTCACTTCAATATCGGAATATTCATGTCTTCTTGCTGAAACATTACCTGCAAACGAATGCGATGTAATGAATCTTATATATTTATTATCACAGGGATTACTTATTCCACAATTTCTAAGCCATCTAAGTGCTTCATCTTTATTATGTTCAAGGACCTGCCCAAATAACTCTATCCTGTTCTCCTTGTGTTCAGTCATCCAATCAACACACTTTATCCAATTTTTTACAGATTTTTCTGAATGAAATGATATATAGAACCGACTTTTTGATGTCTTATTAAGAGTATTCATAATACTATCAATATTAGTATCATCAAGCAACAATCCATTAGTGCTTAATATCACTGGTCTTTTAATTGATGTAACTCTGTCAAGATACTCGAATATTTTAGGATGTAATAATGGCTCTCCCAATCCATGCATCGAAAAATAAGAATCCTGATCTGGTGATATATACTTAAACGCTTCATTAAAAACTGCATCCCCCATATACCCTTTTTCTCTTTTACAAGTTGGAGTAGGGCAGTTTTTGCACCTCAGATTACAATTATTAGTAAGCTCAATTCCACCTAATTCAGGTGCTAATATATTATTTCTTTTATACTCTAAATATTCACATGCATGATTATAAGCCACTATGTCACCATTTCTTTTAAATGTATCTTTTATAAGTTCATATCTTTTTATACGTTCTGACTCAATTGCATTTATATCGACAGAATACTCTGGTAAATTATCCAACTCAATCTTATCAAGGCTACCATCTGCATATCTATATACTTTATCATCATTCTTGCAGACGTCCTTTAAGAAATACAAAGCCGTATCACTCTTAGGCGTCACAATTATCTCGCAATCATTACATTCTATTATCTTCAACAGCTCATCAAGTGTAATTATTTCTACATCATCAATTACTTTCTTTCCCCATTTTCTCCTATCATTATCATAACACACAATACTACTGCTGTAATTGTTCTTTATATATTCTTTTGCTACTTCACCTGCACCAAATACTATTTTCATACAAATTTCTCCCTCTGACGCTATTTCCACAAGCTATGTTTTTTTACAAATATTTTAAATAGTCTTCTAAGCTAACCAGTTCATCTTCGTTTTTATATATGTTCTTGTCATTAACAATATATTTTTTTATTATTTCATAGTCCTCATCCGATGTAATAAGTTTATGTGTTATTTCATCCGACGTTAAGAAATTGCATACTAAACTGCAATTATACCTATTAAAATAATAACTTACATTATTATTTTTTTTAAGTTTACCATAGCAATACCAGTAGTATCTGCAGGAATATCCTTTTCTCCTACTGTCATAGATTACATCTTTTATTGTTCCGCTAATACAGTTAAATCTATATATTTTTTCACTGTAAGCCATATCCACTATTATCTCATCTGATATTCTTCCAATAAGTCTTCCATATTGGTTGAACATCTTATAAACTTTTATAATTTCACCACTGCGCGGGTCAATTTTTGCAATTGTATATTCTTTACTACCCATTACATATATGTATCCATCATAATATTCAATTGAGGCATATATATCATGTGTATTTTGTATACTTATTTTCGAGACTTCACCATTATTAGAATCTATAATACATATTGTATTTATAGGCGTAATAATAACCGCATATCTCCCATTTTCCATGTAGCAGTTGTCATTTATAGAAATTCCCAAGTAACTATCATAATCATTATTAACAATTACTTCTTCCACAACTTTTTCAGACTCTAGATCAAATTTTAATATCGGATTACATGCTGCCATTGGCTGCAGATAAACATATCTTCCTTTTCCAAATGTATCAAGGATTTTAAACTCTTTCTCCATAACACTTCTATATGTATTTGATTTAATATCATAGCATACCATTGCACTTGCATTGTACGGAACTAAGTATATTTTCTCTTTCCACTTTACCATTGATGAATACAACGATTTCTCACATGATGCATCATATTCAATGGTATTAAGATAAGATATTGTGCCATCTTCTAAATCCACTTTAAATAATGCATTAATTAATCCATGAAATATATATGCATAATTATCAATTATACAAAAGTCATATCCCCACACCTGTAAAATCTCATTTTCTGTCATCGATTCGCCTCTTAATCTGAATTTCTCAACTCTCTCATTTTTCAGTTCATCATTCTAAATAACATAATACCGTCAATTTATATCACTCAACAATTTTATTATGCAAATTTTCCATCACTTTCTATAGGAATCTGCATTCTTACATAAATATTCGTATACTCCCTGTGGTACTATATTCTTTATCTGCTCCATATTACCTTCTTTTAAATAATCTCTGACCATTGAGGCACTCACTATTTTTCCATCCTGTTGTAACCTTGGAATTTCAGTTACAGAAACTCCGTACATTGGCAACATATTTTTCATTGCTTCATTATATTGTCTGGTTACCATGTCTATAGGTTCTTCCCCCACAAACCGCATTGTAATTCCTAATTCAGGTGCAATATAATTACCAAACAGTCTGAGGTCATTGGATGCATCCAATAGTGCCTGTCTTTTTTCCTGCTTGTGAAAATAGAGCGGCATCGTCATAAATGAAAGTACATACTTACCAGACGGAACAACAGCGACATTTTCCATTTGAGATGTTTCATTCTTCACCAATGTCAACCGATCACGAAATTTAAAATCTGATTTATCTTCTTCTACAATGAATATATATAATAAATCCACCATTTTTCTCGCTGCGTCTATAAGATAAAGATGTCCATTAGTCATTGGATTACAATTCATAACAATAGAACCAATTTTCATCCCATCTTTCGCAATTTTGCTCCGTATCTGCTCTATATATGCATTCAGGGTTTGTTCCGCATCTTTTTCCAGTTTCAGCTGCCCTGCCTGTAGATATTGCGGTTTTTTCTTTGGATTTTTTATCATCTGTGCCAGATAGTCTGTACAAACAGACCTGCTTATTTCTCTATTTCCAACATAATTAGTATGTAACGGCATATCATAAAACCAATCACACTTTCTTTGTGCCAGAATATCATCAATCAATACATCTTTTGTAACATTTTGTTTATTCCAAGAATTCAATCTGTCTATTAAAATGATAATATCATTTTCTGTTACTGTTAAAGATTTTAGAATTTTCTCATATTCTGCAAAAGAATATAATCCGCACGCTCTTCCCTCAACTGCATATTCATCCGACAGCCTTCTAATCTCACCATTCAGGCAACCTCCCAACGATTCGTCCAGAGAAGCTGCCGTAGCACCCTGCACAATACATGGCCCAATCATATATACCTTATTTTTTGCTGTGCCAAAACAGATTTTACTTTCTATATCATATACATATCTAGCATCTTTATTTCTTTCAGTTGCAAGTTTTTTCCATTCTGTTTCATCTATCTTTCTGCCATATACACTTTCTATCTGCTCTTTTACATGTGCTCCGTTCCACTTAGGCATGTCTATACATATACGTTTTTCCCTATACAATTCTTCTATAGTATTATATCCCCCAGCTCTATGAGGGAAATAAGCAGTCAGGCACTTAATCCCTTTTTTCTCAAATTTTTTTCTATATATCTCCGTAAGCTTATTGTGCTTTCTCTGCCCTATCTCCGAAATGAAAATCCATTGATTTCTAACATCACTCGATTCGCTTAATCCTGTCCTGCTTACGCCGTCTGCATAAATTTTAAACACATTACTATTAGGAATGTTCTGGTATTTTTCACACATTTTTGGAAATAATACTCCCCATGCCTCGCCATGTACTTCAACTGGAATTTTTCTAATTTTTAAAATATTGTAAAACCTGAATGCATACTCATTTAAATCCTGCATTCTCACCATTGCTGCCCCTTCAAATACCCCCTCATCAAAAATTTCTTCTTCACTTTTATTATTTTCCAGCTCCTTCATAACAAGCTCAATATCATAGTACGCTGATGTATCATCATCATATGCGAAATACAATATCTGTCCGTCTTTATCCATAAGTGTTATCAATGAATCTTCCGCATTCTTAAACATCTCTTTTAAATTTGCAAACAAATTGTAATCATCCTGCTCACAAATATATTTTCTTTTTTCAATAATATCATCTACACTTTCACTTGATGTATTCAGTAGCTTTTTATAACTGATTACGCCTTCATATAATCCATCTGAATATACCACCATGAGATCCTTAATATGACCATTCAAAAAAAATGTAAATAGTTTTCCTCTTGTAATATCCGTTTTATCAGCTGAAAAAACATCACAATCGATTAATCTAATCATAACTCTATTCTCCTATATGTAAGTTCAGCATTTTTAAATTACTTATAATATAATCTGTCATTCAAATCATTAAAATATATAATAAAAAATCATGTGCGCAATCACACAGGATTTCAATTTACCTTTGTTAAAATAATTATCGACTTCCATGTCCGCATATCTGATTTTTCATATTCTCCATAAACTCTTTCAGATTTTCTTTTGGTGTTGTTGTCGGTCTTCCAAGATCCTTTCTGGACCCTATTGCGGTCTTTACCTC